>OCPS01001178.1_pt1 | contig 23370 bp, 20 predicted proteins | sample 1538651 | NCBI WGS metagenome assembly OCPS01 (sample SAMN04571715, study PRJEB22368) | human gut metagenome | biome: human gut; material: stool | host: Homo sapiens | place: Luxembourg | collected 2012-09-21 | reverse complement strand
GGAGGATGGTATCGTAGACGGATGGGATGATCCACGCCTTGTATCGATTGCTGCACTCCGCAGAAGAGGATTTACACCGGAATCCTTAAAAATGTTTGTGGAACTCTGCGGTATTTCCAAGGCAAACAGCTCTGTGGATTATGCCATGTTAGAGTACTGTATCCGTGAAGATTTAAAGATGAAACGTCCCCGTATGATGGCGATCTTAGATCCGGTCAAAGTTGTGATCGACAACTATCCGGAGGGAGAGACAGAGTATCTTGAGGTAGTCAATAATCTTGAAAATGAGGAACTTGGTGTGCGTAAAGTTCCATTTTCACGCGAACTTTATATTGACCGTGAAGACTTTATGGAAGAGCCGCCAAAGAAATATTTCCGTATGTTTCCGGGCAACGAAGTACGTCTGATGAACGCATACTTTGTGACCTGCAACAGTTTCGTAAAAGATGAAAATGGCGTGGTGACGGAGATCCACTGTACTTATGATCCGGCATCCAAAGGTGGAAACAGCCCGGACGGACGAAAAGTAAAAGGAACCATCCAGTGGGTATCTGCAGCACAGGCAGTTCCGGCTGAAATTCGTCTCTATGAAAACATTGTAGATGAGGAAAAAGGAGTGTATAATGAGGACGGAAGTCTGAATCTGAATCCAAATTCCCTCACTGTTTTAAAAAACTGTGTTGTTGAGGAAAATTTAAAAGATGCAAAAGCATATGACAGTTTCCAGTTCGTAAGACAGGGATTTTTCTGTGTGGATGCGAAAGATTCGACCGCAGATCATCTGGTATTTAACCGGATCGTTTCACTTAAGAGCTCATTTAAACTGCCTAATGCATAGCATTGTAATGATTTGCATTTTTGCCCTGAAACGGGCGTAACAGGAAAGGATATGAAATACAAATGAATTTATTTGCAGGATTGGAAAAATTTGGTATTAAAGCAGATAACACAACGGATCTGTTTGAGGATGAAAAAAAGCCGGCAGCATCCGCTGATGGTGGAAAAACAGAGGCTGCTCCGACAGAGGACAGTTTTCTGTTAGACAAGGCAATCCGTTGTACTGTCTGTGACAAGGTATTTAAGACAAAAATGATCAAGAACGGACGAATCAAACGTTTAGAGCCGGATCTGGATCTGCGTCCGCGTTTCGAATACATTGACACTTTAAAATATGATGTGGCATCCTGCCCGTATTGCGGATATACAGCGATGAACCGTTATTTCGAGCATGTGACATCAGGACAGATCAAACTGATCAAGGAACAGGTTTGTGCCAATTTCAAACCAACAGGTTCCGATGAACCTGCCGTCTTAGATTATGATCAGGCAATCGAGCGTTATAAGCTTGCACTTTTCAATACGATCGTCAAAAAAGGAAAGACCAGTGAGAAGGCCTATTCATGTTTAAAACTTTCCTGGCTGTATCGTGGAAAGGCAGAGGAGTTAAAAGGAACAGATCCGGAGACCTTAGAGAAGAAAAAAGAGGCAAAAGAGCAGGAAGAGGCATTTTACCAGCAGGCATATGAGGGATTTATGAAAGCAATGTCTACAGAGATGTTTCCAATGTGTGGAATGGATCAGTGTACCGTAGATTATCTTCTTGCGGCAATGGCATATCATTTCAAAAAATATGATGTGGCTTCTAAGTGTATTTCAAGAATCCAGGCTACACCTTCTGCATCGAAAAAGATGAAAGACCGTGCATATGATTTAAAAGAAAAGATCGTGGCAGAGATCAAAAACAGCAAATAGGCAAAATTATTATGATTGAAATAATGATTGATTTACAGGGGGGAGCGAAAGCTCCCCTCTATGAAAAAATATACGAATATATCAAACGGGATGTCATTGAGGGAAAAATTCCTGTTGGGGAAAAGCTTCCGTCGACAAGACTTTTGGCAAAGCATTTGTCGGTAAGCAGAAGTACCGTCGAAATGGCATATGAACAGCTCCTTGCAGAGGGATACATCAAAGCAGAACCTTGCAGGGGTTTTTTTGTGTGTGATATTACAGAGCTGTATGAGTTTGGGCATATAGAAAAAGATTTCAAACATACATTTACATTTGGAAAAAAAGAGCAGGAAGAGACAGCTTGCAGCCATGTTATTGATTTTTCCCCATATGCAATCGATACCATGCATTTCCCATATAATGTGTGGAGAAAATTAAACAAAAATGCACTGTTAGATGACAGGGAAGAATTGCTGTTATCCGGGGATGGACAGGGGGACTATGGGCTTCGAAAGGCGATTGCAGCATATCTGCATCAGGCGCGAGGTGTGAACTGTCAGCCCGATCAGCTGATCATCGGAGCAGGAAATGAATATCTTGAGATTTTACTGACACAGATTTTAGGAAGAAATAAGCGGGTTCTCATGGAAAATCCAACTTATTTGCAGGCATATCATACATTTTTAAATATGGGATATCAGATGACGCTTGTTTCGGTGGAAGAAGATGGAATAGATCCACAAAAGGTCAGAAATTATGATCCGGATGTTGTCTATATCATGCCTTCCCATCAGTTCCCTCTTGGAACGGTCATGCCGTTAAAACAAAGGCTGGAATTGTTGAAATGGGCATTGGAGAAAGAGGAACGCTATCTGATCGAGGACGATCACGACAGTGAGTACCGTTACCGTGGAAAGCCGATCCCGTCGCTGCAAAGCGTGGATCATTTTGAAAAAGTGATTTATATTGGAACTTTTTCTAAGAGCATTGCGCCGTCACTTCGAATCAGTTATATGGTGCTTCCACCGGAATTGTTAAAACGTTATCATGAAAAATGTGGATTTTATTCTACGACCGTTCCCAAAATTCAGCAGGAGATACTGCGTGCCTTTATTGAAGAGGGACATTTTGAACGTCATTTGAATAAGATGAGGGGGATCTACCGTGCAAAACATGATTTCCTGCTTGCAGAGTTAAAAAAGAGAAGCTGGGTAGAAAAAATTTACGGAGATCATGCAGGACTGCATGTTTTAGTACAGGTAAACACTGAAAAAAAAGAAACAGAGATATGTGATCTGGCGGAAAAACAAGGAATCCGTATCTATGGAATCAGTGAATATGTTGTACGGAAATCGGAGCAGAGCTGTAATGAAACTGTGAGAAATAAAAATGCTTCCATAGAAAGTGAAAAAAACAATTTTGCCGGAACTGTACCGCATAAACCGATTCTTTTACTTGGCTATGGAAGACTGGGTGAAGATGAGATCCAGAAAGGTCTTTTGATATTAGATACTATTATATGATATATTCAATACTGTTTTCCGGTGTTTTTCGGGTGTTTGTATTGAACAGGATCACTGCCTCTCGTTCCTCATATGGTCCCATTTCATAAAAACCGACACCGGTGCAGGAAAGCCGTGTGATGGAGATCAGGCGGTTGGCGCGTTTGGGTTGATCTGTGATAAAGGTGATGCCTTCCTCAAAGAATTCTTTGTCGAGTTCCGGATCATCCGGTTCTTCATAATAAGGATCAAACACATAGATATCACTGCCCGAAATACCGGTCAGGAGAATATAATGAGGAACTTCCAGGTAAACACGCAGCAAAACAGCACCGCCCTGCTGTAAGGCACCGACAATGAGGCTGTTTTCAGAGAGTACAACCTCGTCCTTAGCGAGAAAATTGCAGGAAATCGGGAAGTTTTTTACCTGTCCGAACTGTGTGAGCCAGTTACTCAAAAACATCATGGCAGATGCGGATGTACCGCGTTTTCCAACTTCGCCTGCTTCATTATAAGAATCAAGACAATAGAGCATAATATATTTGACGATATCCGGGTAAATTTCTTCGCGGTCAAAGAGATAGCGGATGGCATTTGTCAGTGTGGTCGGACCGCAGTCATATTCGGTGGATTGGTAAATTAGCAGATTCTTCATGTGTATTGCCTCTTTTCTTTATTCTAAGCAATACTATAATCAGCCATGAATTTTTTGTCAATCTTTCAACAAAAAAGGATTGACAATTTAAAACATAGAAAATATAATTTACCTAATTCCTAGTGGATTACTAGAAATAATATGCGAAAAGTACTATTTTATATGCTAAAAGCGGGCATACGGGAGTTTTTCGCAGAAAGTGAGGAAATTATGAGAAAAGAAAGAAGATGGAAAAAGGTCCTGTCAGCACTGGTGCTCGCAGCTGCGATGGGAGTTACGGCTGTTGGATGTGGAACTTCCGGCGGCAATACAGGCAGTCAGCCGCAGGGGGAAAATGCGGCGGCAACAGAGACAGCAGAGGTTTCGGATGATATTGTAAATATCGGTGTGACCAATACACTTGGAACGTTAAATCCGCTTTTGATGGATGGCGGAGAGACCAATAAATATGCGACCAGCCTGATGTTTCTTCCACTGGTAGAATTAAATTCGAATCTGGAATTTGAGGGAGAAATCGCGGATTCTGTTACGACGGAAGATAACAAAAATTTTATCGTGCATATCGATGAGAATGCATCCTGGTCGGATGGCGAGAAGATCACGGCAGATGATGTCGTATATACGGCACTGCGTCTGACATCGCCAGTCATTGGCAATACTTCCATGATGTACTATGTATTTGAGGGTGTGGGCGATGACGGCTTTACCGAGGAGGGAGCAGAGAGCATTGATGGTATCAAAGCGATCGATGATGCGACCGTACAGTTCACCACAAAAGAGGAGATGTCTCTGACCACATTTGAGAATTCTTATGCGCGTTATCTGATGACACTTCCAAAACATGTGATCGAGCAGTACACGGAAGAAGAGTTAAAGACTGCAGAATGGTTCAATCACCCGGATGTCGTCAGCGGACCATATATGGTAACAGATTTCGATGTCGACCATTATATTTCTTATAAAGCAAATGAAAATTATTGGAAAGGTGCACCGAAGATCGCAAAACTCAATATCAAGATCGTGAGCGGCAGCCAGCTTTATGCAGGATTACAGTCCGGCGAGATTGATATTACACAGCCGACAATGAGTGTCATCCCGGAGGAAGATTATGATAGTGTTGAGGCACTTTCCAATGTAAATGTTGTATACGGAGAACCGGTGACCAACCAGTCCGTATTTATCCAGACAAAAAATGTTCCGGATGTGCGTGTGCGTCAGGCAATGTTATATGCAATCGACCGTAAGATGGTATTAGAACAGCTTTTAAAAGGAAAAGGGGAAGTTGCAGATGGATTTCTGTCTTCTGCAAGTCCTTTCTATGATGACAGTATCGTTCCGGTAGAGCAGGATGTAGAGAAAGCAAAAGAACTGTTAGCGGAAGCCGGATGGGACGGATCACAGACCTTACGCTTTTATGTGAACTCTGGTGACAGTGCATTTGTAAATGCTGCGAATGTATTTGTGGCACAGTGGGCTGCAGTCGGCATTAAAGTGGAAGTGCAGACTGTAGATTTTGCAACACTGATGTCCGTCGCAGGCACCAATGACTATGATATTTTAGCAGTACAGTACACCTATGCACCGGTTGATCCATATCCGGATGTGGCATGGCTGTTAGGCGGCGAGGACAGCTGGACCGGATACGGGGATGACAGCGTCAATGAAGCACTTGCAAAGACACAGACAACAAGTGATATGGATGAGATCAAAGGGCTTTACTCCGTTGTGGATCAGAAGGTACAGGAAGATGTTCCGATGTTCTCTGCTTATATTGTCAGCGCACAGGCTGCTGTCAACAAACGTCTTTCAAATGCCACACCAAGTGTGTACGGTTTCTTTAACAATGTGGAACAGTGGGAAATTACGAAATAAGGAACGGGAAAATCAATGTCAAAATTATTACAGGTAAATGATCTGACCACAGAGTTTACCGGGGATTTTGGGAAAAAAATCAGTGTGGATCATGTCAGTTTTGATGTCGCAGAAGGAGAGACGGTTTGTATCGTTGGTGAGTCCGGCTGTGGCAAGAGTGTGACATCACTGTCTATTATGGGATTATTAGGAAGGGGCGGAGCTGTCGTTGACGGCTCTGTCCTCTTTGCAAACAAAAATCTGCTGGATATGGATGTAAAACAGTTAGATACGATCCGCGGAAATCAGATGACGATGATTTTTCAGGATCCTTTAACATCGTTAAACCCGGTGTTTACGATCGGAAGCCAGATCACGGAGAGCATCCGGATTCATATGCATCTGTCAAAAAAAGAAGCAGGAGAGCGTGCGGTCACGATCTTAGAGAAAGTCGGTATGCCGGATGCGCGTGCTGCAATGAAAAAATATCCGCATATGCTTTCCGGCGGAATGCGTCAGCGAGTGATGATCGCGATGGCACTTTGCTGTAATCCAAAACTTTTGATCGCAGATGAGCCGACGACGGCACTTGACGTGACGATCCAGGCGCAGATCATGGAATTGATACGGGATCTGCAAAAAGAGATTGGGATGTCTGTGATCCTGATCACACACGATATCGGACTTGTGGCGCAGATGGCGGACCGTGTGTTTGTCATGTATGCGGGACAGATCATCGAGATGGCATCTGTGAAGGATCTTTTTTATCATCCGGCACATCCGTATACGAAAGCACTGCTTGATACGGTTCCGGGCATTTACGATGAGAGCGGAAGGACGCTTGCATCGATTCCGGGAATCGTACCGGAAAATTATGACCAGATTACGGGATGCAGATTTGCGGACCGCTGTGCATTTGCCGGGGAAGGCTGTGAAAAGAAGCAGGAGATGAGGGAGATAGAAAAGGATCATTTCGTGCGCTGCCATAAGGCTGACAGGAGTTAAAACAGGAATGGATAAAGAACTGATCAGAGTAGAGAATTTAAAAAAATATTATGATATCAAGGGCGGTATCATTACCCATACCGTCAGTCAGATACAGGCCGTGGACGGCATTGATTTTTCAATAAAAAAGGGCGAGACCCTTGGACTGGTTGGAGAATCAGGCTGTGGAAAGTCCACGATCGGCCAGCTTTTGGTGGGACTGCTCTCGCCGACTGACGGTGCGATTTATTATCATGGGGAAAAAATAGGTGGAAAATCTCTCACACGCGGTGAAAAAAAGGCACGAAAACAGGCAGGAACCAATCTTCAGATGATCTTTCAGGATTCCTATTCTTCACTCAATCCACGAAAACATATTTATGATATTTTAGCACAGCCGATGCTATATCATGGTGTATCCGATAAGAAAACGATCGATACAGACTTAAAACAGCTTCTGGATATGGTTGGTCTGCCTCAAAGTGCACTTCTAAAATACCCGCATGAATTTTCAGGTGGTCAGAGACAGCGTATCGGAATTGCAAAAGCGTTGTCCTTAAAGCCGGAGTTTATCGTGTGTGACGAACCGGTCAGTGCGCTTGATGTGTCGATCCAGGCACAGATATTAAACCTGATCCGTGAGCTGCAGAACGAACTGGGACTGACAAGTCTGTTCGTCGGTCATGGGCTTGGTGCAGTCCGTTATGTCAGTGACCGGATCGCAGTCATGTATCTGGGAAAGATCGTTGAGATTGCAGATGCCGGAGAGGTATTTATGCATCCGGTACATCCGTATACAAAAGCACTGACACAGGCAGCACCGATTGCAGATCCGGGACGGCGGGAAGAAAAGTCAGCCGTTTTGACAGGTGAGGTTGCCTCTGCAGTACATCCGCCGAAGGGATGCAGGTTTCATCCGAGATGCCCGTATGCGAGAGAAGACTGCAGTGTGAGTGAGCCGATGCTTCTGCCGATGGCGGAAAAACCGGATCATCTGGTGGCGTGTCCTTATTACGAGGGGACAGAAACTGCGTAACATACATTTTTTCATCCAGGAATGAGGAATATTATGACGAAATATATTATCAAACGTATCCTGATCGCAATTCCGGTTTTGCTCGGCATTACCGTGATCGATTATGCGATCATGTGCATGGCGGGGAGTCCGCTTGAAATGTTGCAGGGACCACGCGTCTCGGAGGCTGCTGTACAGGCAAAAGCGATAGCATTAGGGCTCGACAAACCATTTTATGTACAGTATTTTGTATGGCTGGGGCAGCTTCTGCATGGAAATATGGGATATTCCATTAAAAATTACCAGCCGGTTGCTGCTATGATCACGAGTCATCTTGGACCGACCCTGCTTCTGATGGGAGTGTCACTGCTTGTCAGCATCCTGCTTGCGGTTCCGGCAGGGATCTACAGCGCAATCCATCAGTATTCGAAAGGCGATTATACGGTGGTAACATTATCGTTCCTTGGCAGCAGTATTCCGGGATTTTTCCTTGCCATGCTCCTTATTTATCTGTTTACGGTAAAATTGGGCTGGCTGCCTTCCGGAGGAATGACGACACTTGGAACATCCGGGGGAGCGGCGGACGTGGCGGTACACATGGTTATGCCGGTCATTGTGCTTGCAGTTTCCATGGCAGGAACCAATATCCGATATATCCGCAGTGCGGTGCTTGAAATTTTACAGCAGGATTATCTGCGCACAGCGCAGGCAAAGGGAATCGGTCATTTCCTGGTCATCAATAAACATGCGCTGCGCAACGCTTTAGTTCCGATCGTGACAGTCATTGGAATGGAGATACCGGTACTGTTTGGCGGATCGATCATCGTGGAGCAGGTCTTTTCCTGGCCGGGTCTTGGACTTATGACAATGAGTGCGATCACAAACCGTGATTATCCGGTCATCATGGGCGTCTGTCTGCTCTCGGCGATCGTGGTACTGCTCGGCAATCTTCTGACGGATATTTTATATGCGGTGGTAGATCCGACGATAAAACTTCAGTAAAGAGGTTGAACTTATATGAGAAAAAAGAAAAAAGTTAATGCAAATGAAACATACATGCAGACTGTGATGCGGCGTTTCCGCGCACATCATCTTGCAAAGATCAGCCTTGTGATACTGGTGGTTGTCGGTCTGGCTGCTCTGTTTGCGCCGGTTGTTGCGCCTTATGATCCGGATGCGATCGTCGGAACTTTCAGCGGTGCACCGTGTAAGGAATTTATCCTTGGAACGGATCAGATCGGCAGGGATGTGTTCAGCAGACTTTTATACGCAACCAGAATTTCTCTGCTTGTAGGAATCCTTGCAACAGTGATCTCCACGGTAATCGGAGTGGTACTCGGTCTGATCGCGGGATATTTTGGCGGTGTGGCGGATATGATCCTGATGCGTTTTACGGATATGGTGATGTCATTTCCTTATATCCTTCTTGTGCTCGTTGCGGCTGCAATCTTTAAACCGGGTTTGTGGAGCATTATCCTGATCCTTGGATTTGTAGACTGGCCGGGTGTGGCGAGACTGGTGCGTGGAAATGTTTTAAGTCTGCGTGAAACAAATTTTGTCAAGGGAAATGTGGTGGCAGGGATGCCGCTTCGTCATATCTTATTTTCAGAAATTTTACCAAACACAGTTGCACCGATCCTCGTATATGCAACATCTGTTATGGCGATCTCCATGCTGGATGAGGCGGCTTTAAGTTTCCTTGGCATGGGTGTACAGCCGCCGATGGCAAGCCTTGGAAATATGTTAAACGGGGCGCAGTCTATCACGGTATTGACTTCACAGCCGTGGCTGTGGCTTCCACCGGGAATTATGATCGTTGTGCTGGTAGTTTCCATCAACTTTGTCGGCGATGCATTGCGTGATGCATTTGATCCATCCGGTGGACGCAGGTAGGCGGCGGATGAAAGCGAATAAAAATTTAAACCACAGAAATGATGAGAGGGATAACAGATAGAACGTTTGCGGAGCATGCAGGCGATCGTTTGTTATAATAGACGGCGTTGCGGGCAGAACGTGAGAATGTGTAGAAATGGAGAAGAGTATGGAACGAAAGGCATTAGAACAGAAACTTACCGGTTTTTTTGAGGAACTTCATATGCATCCGGAGCTGTCTTATGAGGAATATGAGACGACAGAGCGGATCAAACGGGAACTTGCGGCGGCAGGCATTGAGATTTTGCAGATACCGCTAAAGACCGGTGTGACCGCCATCGTGCGCGGCGCAAAACCGGGAAAAACTTATGGACTGCGCTGTGACATTGATGCACTGCCGATCGAGGAGGAAACCGATCTTCCCTATAAATCAAAAACTCCGGGGAAAATGCATGCCTGCGGACATGATTTTCATACGGCGGCGGTGTTTGGAGCAGCATTGCTGTTACAGGAGAGGAAAGAGGAGTTACAGGGAACTGTAAAAATTCTGTTCCAGCCGGCAGAGGAATCTTCCCATGGTGCGGAGACAGTTCTTGAAACCGGTGTGCTCTCGGATGTAACAGCAATCTTTGGACTGCATACGGCGGCATATCTTCCGGTTGGAACGCTGGGAATCCGCGCGGGCAGTGTCATGGCTGCAGTAGACCGGTTTGAGTTAAATATCACGGGAACAGGCTGCCATGGAGGACACCCGGATGAGGGCGTGGACACGATCCTGGTAGCTGCATCTGTGATACAGGCGTTCCAGAGTATTGTCGGCAGAAACTTAAATCCGTTCCATACAGGTGTTGTCAGTGTGACGAGGATTAATGGCGGCAATACCTGGAATGTGATCCCGGATAAGGTGGAACTGGAGGGTACCGTGCGTTCCATGGAAAAAGACGATCGTATCTTTATAGAAAGACGCATGCGTGAGATTGCGGAACACACAGCAGCGGCATATGGCGCAAATGCGGAATTGTTGTGGTATCCGGGGCCGCCTGCAACCGTCAATGAGAAAGCGTGGAGTGCGTTTGCACAAAAAGTGGCAGAAGAGAGTGGCTTTGAGGTTGTTCCACAGCGTAATTCGACAGGTGGAGAGGATTTTGCTTTTTATCTCGAAAAGATTCCGGGCTGTTTTATCAACGTGGGAACGGGAGTCGGTTATCCGAACCATCATCCAAAGTTTTATGCGGATGAGGCGGCACTTACACCGGCAGCAGAGTATCTTGAAAAATTGTTGGTAGAAGCACTGAGACAGTGAGAATCATAGATGTCAGAGGCACAGTCACAATCAGGTTCTTTCATGGATGGCAGAACAAGGCAGTATAAAGTAAAAAAACAGGAGCACAAGCTCCTGTTTTTTTACTTCATAGGAAATTGTCCGCTATGAATTAATAGAACCATAATCACATCCTGTGATTAGTCCTCATATTTATTTTTCTCACCGATCTCCTGCATCTTCATAGCGCGAACTTTTAATGGAAGTCCGAACAGTGTGATGAATCCGGAAGCATCGTGATGATCGTAAAGATCACCGGTTGTAAAGCTTGCGAGTGACTCACTGTACAGAGAGTATTTAGAAGTTGTTCCGGCTTTGATGATGTTGCCTTTGTATAATTTGAATTTAACTTCACCGGTTACATATTCCTGCGTGGAGGTAACGAAAGCTCTGACTGCATCACATAAAGGTGTGAACCATTTTCCTTCGTAAACGATCTGGGCAAGTTTGTTACCCATATCTTTCTTCACTTCCATGGTTGCACGGTCTAAAACGAGCTCCTCTAACTGCTGGTGAGCTTCCATTAAGATCGTTCCGCCAGGAGTCTCATATACACCGCGGGATTTCATACCAACAACACGGTTCTCTACGATATCGATGATGCCAACACCATGTTTACCGCCAAGACGGTTTAACTCACGGATGATATCGGAAACTTTCATTTCTTTTCCGTTTACGGAAGTCGGAACACCTTTCTCAAATGTCATGGTTACATATTCGCCTTCTTCCGGAGCTTTTTCCGGGGAAACACCGAGAACTAACAGGTGATCATAGTTTGGCTCACATGCAGGATCCTCTAACTCAAGGCCTTCATGGCTGATGTGCCAGATGTTACGGTCACGGCTGTAGCTTGTGTCAGCGGAGAATGGAAGATGAATACCATGTGCTTTGCAGTATTCGATCTCTGACTCGCGGGAATCCATGGTCCATTTTGAATCTCTCCATGCAGCGATGATCTTTAAGTCAGGGGCAAGTGCTTTGATGCCGAGCTCGAAACGGATCTGGTCGTTTCCTTTACCGGTAGCACCGTGGCAGATTGCAGTAGCGCCTTCTTTTCTTGCAATTTCAACTAATTTCTTAGCGATCAGAGGACGTGCCATAGAGGTTCCGAGTAAGTATTTGTTTTCATAAATGGCATTTGCCTGAACACATGGCATGATGTAATCGTCACAGAATTCATCGATGATATCTACGATGTATAATTTGGAAGCTCCACAGGAGATAGCTCTTTCTTCAAGACCGTCTAACTCTTCTTCCTGACCGCAGTCGATACAGCAGCAGATAACTTCATAATCATAATTTTCCTTTAACCATGGAATAATGGCGGTGGTATCAAGTCCGCCGGAGTACGCTAAAATAACTTTTTCCTTCATGTGATACAGCCCTTTCTGTTATGTATATTTGACCCATTTGTATGCCGGATCATTAACTAAAGACAATATACAACAAAAAATGTAGAAACGCAAGTGAAAAATTATACATTCATTATTCATAAAAATACATAAAGATTATACAAAATGGAGAAAATAGTTAAGTATAATACATATTATAGGAAAAAGACAAAAAATAGTATTGCATAAAAAACAAAATGAATGTATAATTATGCAATATCGAACAGCGCACGAAAAAAGATACTTTACGACTGCGATGAGGTGTATTAATATAGGAAGAAAGATGCTTATGCAGGTATGCCTGTATACAATAATGGGCTGAAAAGTGCAGAAATCATGTGAGATAAGCATGAGCGGAAAGGATGAGAAAAATGATAAAAGCAGGAATCATCGGTGCAACCGGATATGCAGGAAATGAACTGGTCCGTATTTTAATGGGACATAAAGAAGTGGAGATTAAATGGTATGGATCCCGCAGCTACATAGATAAAAAATATGCAGAAGTTTACCAGAATATGTTTGAGATCGTGGATGACGTATGCTTAGATGATAATATGGATGAGCTTGCAAGCCAGGTGGACGTGATCTTTACAGCAACCCCGCAGGGATTTTTGGCAGGTGTACTGACAGAGGATATATTAAATAAGGTAAAAATCATAGATTTAAGCGCTGATTTCAGAATCAAAGATGTTTCCGTCTATGAGAAATGGTACAAGATCGAGCACAAGAGTCCGCAGTTTATAGAGGAAGCTGTCTATGGTCTCTGCGAGATCAATCGTGATAAAGTAAAAGGAGCAAGACTTATCGCCAATCCGGGCTGCTATACGACCTGTTCCATTCTGACCGCTTATCCGCTGGTAAAAGAGGGGCTGATCGACCCGAATACGCTGATCATTGATGCAAAATCAGGAACTTCCGGTGCAGGGCGGGGTGCAAAGCTGCCGAACCTGTTCTGTGAGGTCAATGAAAATATGAAAGCGTACGGAGTGACAAATCACCGTCATACGCCAGAGATTGAGGAGCAGCTCGGTTATGCGGCAGGCAAAGAGATCGTTGTTAATTTTACCCCGCACCTTGTTCCGATGAATCGCGGTATCCTCGCAACCGAGTATGCAACACTGGTAAAAAAAGCAGATGGCAGCCTTCCTTCTTATGAGGAAGTAAAGGCAGTCTATGATAAATATTATGGCAAAGAAAAATTTGTCCGTGTGCTGGAAAAAGATGTCTGCCCGGAGACAAAATGGGTAGAGGGCAGTAATTATGTAGATGTTAATTTTAAGATTGACGAGAGAACCGGACGTATCGTGATGATGGGCGCACTTGACAATCTGGTAAAAGGTGCAGCAGGACAGGCGGTACAGAACATGAACCTGTTATTCGGTTTTGATGAGACAGAGGGCTTAAATATGGTTCCGATGTTCCCGTAAGCATCATAGATAGATGCATAGTAATTAAAGATTACATAGTAATAAAGATTACATAGTAATAAAGATTACATAGTAATACACTGAATTATATTTTTAATAAGAGGTAAAAAGTAACTGGACGAAACAGTTATGCTGGAAAAGGAATCAAAGACATGGAAGAGAAAAAAGTAAACATCCGTGAGATGACAATGGAGGATTTTGAGGAGGTACATGCACTGTGGATGGGGATTCACGGGTTTGGAATCCGGAGTATTGATGATTCGAAAGAAGGTGTGGAACGCTTTATCAGACGAAATCCGACCACGAGTATGGTGGCGTGTGAAAACGACAGAATCATCGGTGCAATCCTGTGCGGTCATGACGGCAGACGCGGATGTTTATATCATGTCTGCGTTCATGAGGATTACAGAAAGCAGGGCATCGGACAGAAGATGGTGGAAGCGTGCCTTGCGGCTTTAAAGCGTGAACATGTCAACAAGGTCAATCTGATTGCATTTAAGAAAAATGACATCGGAAACCACTTCTGGCAGGGAATGGGATGGACGTTCCGCGAGGATGTCAATTATTATGAATATGTCACAAACGAAGAAAACCAGACCGTATTTAATCCGTAAAACACAGGAACAGACAGTGCGAAAAATACAATTTTTACATGAAGGATTTGAGTTACGCACAAACTTGAGATGCAAATGAAAATTTTGTTTACATTAGAAAGCAGTGCAGGAATGGAGGTTACAATGAAACAGATCAAAGGCGGCGTGACCGCAGCAAAAGGATTTAAGGCAGCAAGTACAGCAGCAGGAATCAAATATAAAGACAGAACAGATATGGCAATGATCTACAGTGAAGTACCATGTGCAGTGGCAGGAACATTTACCACAAACATTGTAAAAGCTGCCCCGGTCAAATGGGATCAGCATGTAGTATATGACAGTAAAAAGGCACAGGCAGTCATTGTCAATGCAGGTATTGCAAATGCATGTACCGGAGAAGAGGGGATGGGTTACTGCAAAGCAACTGCAGAAAAAGTAAACAAACTGCTTCAGATCCCAACCGATGAGGTGCTTGTGGCATCGACCGGAGTCATCGGTATGCAGCTTCCGATCGACCGCATCTGTGCGGGAGTTGAAACGATGGTCCCACAATTAAATGGCGATATCGAGAGCGGACATAATGCAGCACTTGCGATTATGACGACCGATACACATGAAAAAGAAGTAGCTGTTGAGATTGAGCTTTCCGGCAAAACCGTCACAATCGGCGGCATGTGCAAAGGTTCCGGCATGATCCATCCGAATATGTGTACCATGTTAAGTTTTGTGACAACCGATGCTGCAATTTCACAGGAGCTGCTGTTAGAGGCATTAAAAGCGGACGTGGAAGATACCTATAACATGATCTCCGTGGACGGCGATACCTCCACAAATGATACCTGTCTCCTGTTGGCAAACGGAATGGCAGAGAACACAAAAATTACTGAGAAAAATGCGGATTATGAGACCTTTACAAAGGCGCTCCGATTTGTCAATGAGACACTCGCAAAACAGATGGCAGGAGATGGAGAGGGAGCAACTGCGTTGTTTGAGGTAAAAGTAATCGGTGCCGAGACAAAAGAGCAGGCAAAGATCTTAAGCAAATCCGTCATCACATCAAGCCTCACCAAAGCAGCCATCTACGGACACGATGCAAACTGGGGCAGAATCCTCTGTGCCATGGGCTACTCCGGCGCACAGTTTGATCCGGAAAAAGTAGACTTATTCTTCGAGAGTGCTGCAGGAAAAATGCAGATCATCAAAGACGGAGTCGCCGTCGACTACAGCGAAGAAGAAGCAACCAAAATCTTATCCGAACCCGCAGTCACCGCCATCGCCGACATCAAAATGGGTGCTGCACAGGCTACCGCCTGGGGCTGCGACTTAACCTACGACTATGTAAAAATTAACGCCGATTACCGCTCATAGGCAGGCAGATATGAGGCCAACGCGAAACTCTTCAAAAAACTGGCGCTGCTGCGGCCACAGCAAACACAACCTGAATCAGAGTTTCGTACGGCAATATCAAGATTTTATAGAGGAGAACCAAACTAATGGAAGATAACAATATGAAGGAACTTTTGCAGAAAGCCGAAGTGCTCATCGAAGCACTTCCATACATACAGCGTTTCAACCGTAAGATCATTGTGGTAAAATATGGTGGAAGCGCCATGGTAGATGAAGAATTAAAAAAACACGTCATCCAGGATGTCACCCTGTTAAAACTGGTTGGATTCAAGCCGATCATCGTGCATGGCGGTGGCAAAGAAATCAGTAAATGGGTTGGCAAAGTCGGCATGGAGCCTGTATTTATCAATGGACTCCGCAAAACGGACGAGGCAACCATGGAGATCGCCGAGATGGTGTTAAATAAGGTCAATAAATCACTGGTGACACTGGTACAGGAGCTTGGCGTCAATGCAGTCGGCATCAGCGGAAAAGACGGTGGACTGTTAAAAGTAGAAAAGAAATACTCAAATGGTGAGGATATCGGTTTTGTCGGTGAGATCACAGAGGTAAATCCGCAGATTTTATATGATCTGCTGGAAAAAGATTTTCTCCCGATCATCTGCCCGGTAGGAATGGATGCAGAATACAACAGCTATAATATCAATGCCGATGATGCGGCATGTGCGATCGCAAAAGCGGTAAAAGCTGAAAAACTTGCATTTTTAACCGATATCGAGGGCGTTTACAAAGATCCGAAAGACAAAGATACACTGATCTCCGAGCTTCGTGTATCAGAGGCGAGAGAACTGATCGGGGACGGATTTATCGGCGGCGGCATGCTTCCGAAGTTAAACAACTGTATCGATGCGATCGAGAACGGTGTTTCAAGAGTACATATCTTAGACGGACGTATCGCACACTGCCTGCTTCTTGAAATCTTTACGAACCGCGGAATTGGAACTGCCATTTTAGGAGATAAGGAGACGAAGTTTTATCATGAATAAAGAAGGATATATCAATGAGGCGGAGGAAAATATCCTCCACACATACAATCGTTTTTCACTGGTATTAGACCACGGTGAGGGTGTTTATCTGTATGATACAGACGGAAAAGAATATCTGGATTTTGCGGCAGGCATCGCAGTGCAGGCATTTGGATACGGCAACAAAGAGTATGGGGATGCCTTAAAAGCACAGATCGATAAGATTATGCATACATCAAACCTGTATTATAATGTGCCAATCATCCATGCAGCAGAGCGTGTGAAAAAAGCGAGCGGGATGGATCGTGTGTTCTTTACCAACAGTGGTACAGAGGCAATCGAAGGTGCAATCAAGGCAGCAAAAAAATACGCTTACACGAGAGACGGACATGCAGGACATGAGATCATTGCAATGAATCATTCTTTCCATGGAAGAAGTATCGGAGCACTCTCCGTCACCGGAAATAAACATTATCAGGAACCGTTTGAACCGTTAATGCCGGGTGTGAAATTTGCAGACTACAATGACCTTGACAGCGTGAAAAAACGGATCACGGACAAGACATGCGCGATCCTGTTTGAGACAGTACAGGGCGAGGGCGGTATTTATCCGGCAACAAAAGAATTTATGGAAGGTGTCCGGAAACTCTGCGATGAGCATGATATTCTTCTGATCTTAGATGAGATCCAGTGCGGTATGGGACGGACCGGTGAGATGTTTGCATGGCAGCATTACGGTGTGAAACCGGATATCATGACAAGTGCAAAAGCGCTTGGCTGCGGTGTTCCGGTCGGAGCATTCCTGATGACCGAAAAGGTGGCAGAAAAATCTTTAAAACCGGGCGATCATGGAACGACTTACGGCGGAAACCCATTTGTCGGTGCTGCAGTTGATAAGGTGCTTGAGATGATGGAGCGCGACCACATCACAGACCATGTGAAAGAAATCACACCATATCTGGAAGAAAAATTAGATGAACTGGTAGCTTCCTACGATTTTCTGACAGCACGCAGGGGACTTGGACTGATGCAGGGTGTGGTATCCGAAAAGCCGGTCGGACAGATCGCTGCAAAGGCACTGGAGGAAGGACTGATTGTGATCACGGCAGGTTCAGACGTACTCCGTTTTGTACCACCGCTCATCATCGAGAAACAACATGTGGATGAGATGATCGGAAAACTGAAAAAAGCATTGGATCAGATGTAAGGAATCATAGACTGCACGCGGATGTGTGCAGTCTGTTGTCGTAAAACGAGGGATAGGAAAATGGGATTATGAAGAACATACAAAAGAGAAGTGTAATTGCAGCCATAGTGGTTTGCGCAGGAGCAGCCATTATGGCTGGTGTCGTTTCAAAACAGCCTGTAAAAGAGACGACATTTCCGTTGCAGGCAGAAGAACCGGGCACAGAAGGAAAACAGCCGGATGTGAAAACAGATGCATACGATCTGGCAGATACAGACCTGACCGTGTGGTATGAAGATCCATCTTATGAAGATTTTTTTGAATATGCAGCCAGACAGTATTTTGAACAGACGGGTGTGAAGGCAGCTTTCAAATGTCAGGATACTCTGGATTATATCGGGATGATTTACGACAATACCATGCAGGGAGAGGATTTTCCGGATGTTTATCTGTTAAATGGCGATGAGCTTGAGGAGGCATATTTATATGGTCTTGCCATGGAAAATGAGGATGGAGGATCTTATGAAGGGGCATCCCAAAAGTCAGTGAAAGCTTCCACCTATGAGGATAAAATGATTGGATATCCGCTCAGTTACGATGCAAATGTGTTTGTTTATCAGAACGGATATTTTGAAAACCAGCCGGAGTCACTGCAGGCGATCATTGATTATTCTAATGAGAATGAACCGGGAGAAAATGTGGAATACCTGTTAGAGTGGGATGTAAATGATGCATTTTACGATTTCCCGTTCGTTGGAAACAGTGTAACGTTTGAGAAAACGGCGCCGGAAACGATGAATGTGGCCTATGATGAAGATCTGTATCAGAAAGATCTTGAATACTTTGAAACCATTTTAGGATCATTTTCCTTAGACATCAATTCAGTCTCCATGGACAGCATTTTAGAACATTTTAAATCCGGAAAAACACTCTGTGCGTTTGTAAACACAGATTCCCTGCAAAAATTAGACGATATATCTTATTCTGTGATGGAGATCCCGGCACTGAATGAGGAACTTCCTTCTATCGGATGTGCATCTACGGATATGTTTGTTGTCAATGATTTTTCAAAAAATACGGATCAGGCAGCGGATTTTGCAGATTTTGTAACAGTGCGGCTTACAGACAGACTGCATGATATGAGTGGTCATTATTCGGTATTTTTATCACAGACTGCAGATGATGCGGAAAAAACCGCTTATCAGGCATACGAGGATGCCGTTTTACTGCCGGATTCCCAGGATGCAAAAGATTTCTGGGTAGGGTTAAAGGAAAAAATTGCCGAATATTTTTAAATTTTGTAAAAATAAATGAAATAAATTTTATACACTCTTGTAATAAATGAAAAATTTCGTTAAAATATAGAGAGTGGGCATTGAGGACTCCTTCTGGAATAATGAAGAAGGAGACGCTTATGACGAAAAAATTTATAAAAGTACTATGTTTTTCATGCATTTGCCTGTTGGCAGCTGCATGTGGAGAGAAAGAAAACGTCTATTTTCAATCGGAGACATCCGTGGCAGAAACGCAGCGGAGTGAGGCAGTACCTGAGACGGATGACACGCAGATATCGGAGGAGAACGGCATACAGACTGAAAAATGTTTTGTATATATCTGCGGGGCGGTAAATACACCGGGAGTTTATGAGGTCACGCAAAATGCGAGACTCTATGAGGTAATTGAGGCAGCCGGCGGTCTGACGGAGGATGCGGCAGAGGAGTCTGTCAATCAGGCGCGGGAGATCGTGGACGGAGAGATGGTACGCATTCTGACGCAGGAGGAAGCTGCTAAGGATGGTTTAGAAGAAGCAGGGGAACGAACGGAGACGGGAGTGGATGGCGAAACAGCCCAAGATTCAGATGGCAGAATAGATCTTAATCTGGCAACTGCAGCGGAGCTTATGACGCTTATGACGCTTTCCGGAATCGGTCAGACCAAGGCGGACAGTATTATCCGTTACCGTGAGAAAAATGGTTCTTTTTCTTCTGTGGAGGAGATCAAGCAGGTAGAGGGGATCAAAGAGGGCGTTTATAATCGAATAAAAGATCATATAAAGGTGAAGTAAAATGGCAAAAAAGGTTCTTGTTGTAGATGATGAAAAGTTAATTGTAAAGGGAATCCGGTTCAGTCTTGAGCAGGACGGAATGGAAGTGGACTGCGCATATGACGGGGAGGAAGCATTAAAGATGGCAACGGAAAATGCCTATGACATGGTGCTTCTTGATATCATGCTTCCGAAGATGGATGGATTTGAGGTATGCCAGCATATCAGGGAGTTTTCGAATATGCCGATCGTCATGCTCACCGCAAAGGGAGATGACATGGATAAGATCTTAGGGTTAGAGTACGGTGCAGATGATTACATCACAAAACCGTTTAATATCCTTGAGGTAAAGGCAAGAATTAAAGCGATCATGCGGCGTACTGCGGCGAGCCAGCCGAAAAAAGAGGACAGCAAAGTCATAGAAGCAGGTGATCTGAAATTAGACTGTGAGAGCAGAAGACTCTTTATTTTAGGGAAAGAAGTGAATCTTACCGCGAAAGAGTTTGATCTGTTAGAGCTTCTTGTCAACAACCCGAACAAAGTCTACGGCAGGGAGAATCTTTTGAATCTTGTGTGGGGATACGAATATCCGGGAGATGTGCGTACGGTAGATGTTCATGTGCGGCGTCTGAGAGAAAAGATCGAGAGCAATCCGAGCGAGCCGAAGTATGTGCATACCAAATGGGGCGTTGGGTATTATTATTCTCAGAATTAGTAAGGTGCAGCCATGACAAAATTAAAAAAATTTACAGATTTTATGAACAGCCTGAGATTCAGGCTGGTTCTTTTACTTATTCTTATAGGCGTGATCCCATGTGTTCTTTTGCGGATCGGGATGCTCAATTCTTATGAAAACAGGGCTGTTTCACTTCGAACCAGCGAAATCTTAAGCCAGGCAAAGATTTTAGCGAATCAGATCGTGTCAAATGATTATCTGGAAAATTCCGGTTCTCCTACCATTAACGCACAGCTCGAGCAGCTTTCCACTATCTATGACGGGCGTGTCATGATCATCAGTGACACCTTTCAGGTAGTGAAAGATACTTATAAGCTTGATGAAAAAAAGACGATCATCTCAGAGGAAGTCATCAAAAGCTTTTACGGGGAGGAGATTACGAAATATGATTCAAAATATCGTTATATTGAGATGACAATACCACTTGTGCGCACGGATCAGGAAAATGAAAGCAGACAGGTGATAGGTGTCATGATGGTGAGCGTGTCAACGGACAGTATCAGCCTGAACCTGGATTATCTTGCAACGAACACGAGGATCATTGAACTGATCTGCATTTTTACAGTTATTTTCGTAAGCGTCATCATTGCAGGACAGATGGTAAGACCGTTTCATAAGATGTCAAAATCAATTGATGAGATCCAGACGGGTTATGGCGAGGATGCGCTTTCTGTCAATGATTATACAGAGACGAAGCTGATCAGTGAGAAATTTAATAAAATGCTTGGAAGAATGAAGGTGCTAGATGATTCCAGACAGGAGTTTGTGTCGAATGTGTCACATGAATTAAAAACACCGCTTACTTCCATGAAGGTGCTGGCGGATTCCATCAACAGCATGGAGGATGCCCCGATCGAACTCTACAAAGAGTTTATGGGAGATATTGGCAATGAGGTGGACCGTGAGACGAAGATCATCAATGACCTGCTTTCATTAGTCAAGATGGACAAGGCAGCGGGAGATCTGAATATCACAAATATCAATATCAATGAACTGTTAGAGCAGATCTTAAAACGTCTGCGTCCGATCGCGGACAAGCAGAAAGTGGAGCTTGTGCTTGAAAGTTTCCGCCCGGTCAGCGCAGATGTTGACGAGGTAAAGATTACTCTGGCGTTTACCAATTTGATTGAAAATGCGATCAAATACAACAAGGAAGACGGCTGGGTACATGTTTCGCTGAATGCGGATCATCAATATTTTTACCTGAAAGTAGAAGATTCCGGAATCGGAATACCGGAAGATTCGTTAGGACATATTTATGAACGTTTTTACCGTGTGGACAAGTCACACTCCAGGGAGATCGGTGGAACCGGACTTGGTCTTGCCATCACGCGGAATGCAGTACTGATGCACCGTGGTGCGATCAAGGTGTTCAGTACAGAGGGAGAGGGAACGATCTTTAATGTTCGTATTCCGCTCAATTATATTTCATAACAGATTGGATCTATTGAAAATGAAAGGTCAGATTATGGATAAAAAAATCATTGTGCTGTTGTCAGGATGTATCCTGGCAGTCTTTTTGCTGGCTGGATGCGGAAATGATGAAGTGAGCAGCGAATATAATATCGAATATCTGAATAAGGACAAAACAAAGATCGTAGATGTTCCCTATGAGCCGGAGGCTTCGGATACAGATGGGATGATCAAAGAATTTTTAGCAAAGTTAAGCTCAGATTCTGACAATGTTGAGTACCGCAAACCGATACCAAACGGGGTGGAGGTTACCGATTATTCGCTTGACGGCGTGATGCTCTCGATCCATTTTGATGCGGATTACAGCAGTATGACGGAGGTTGAAGAAGTATTGTGCCGTGCTGCGGTGGTTCTTACCATGACACAGATTCCAGGGGTGGACTGTGTATCATTTTATGTGGCAGATGCACCGCTTACGGATATCAGGGGCAATATTGTCGGAAGCATGAATCAGGACAGTTTTATTGAGAATCCGGGAGAACAGATCAATTCAATCCAATGTACGACATTAAAACTTTATTTTGCAAATGAAACCGGTGACGGACTGGTGGAGGAGACAAGAAGCGATGTCTATTACAGCAGCAACGTGTCGATGGAAAAACTGATCATGGAACAGCTTTTGGAGGGACCGCAGACAGAGGGGGCAAAATCTGCGATTCCGGCGGGAACGAAACTGATCAATGTATCCGTGGTGGACGGTGTCTGCTATGTGAGTCTGGATGAAAACTTTAAAAATCAGGATTATCAGGTGAATGAGGCGGTTGTCATCTATTCAATCGTGGATTCCCTGACAGAATTGTCTACGATCAGTAAAGTACAGATCTCGGTCAATGGGGATACCAGTGGCACTTACCGTGATAATTTTAAATTGAGCGACATGTATGACAGAAATCTTGATTACGTCGTTTCATTGGAAGAGACAGGAGTAACAGAGGAGGAATAAATTGGGGAAAAGACCATTTCTTGAAATGGCAGCAGGGTTTATCTGCGGTATTTCCATTGCCGTGTATGGAAAGCCATGGACGCTTTGGCTTTTATTTTCTGGAATTCTGCTCTGGCCTGCAATCGTGACAGGACATGACAGAGGGATGCCGGAGAGTGACAGATATTCGGTTCGGAAACGGCGGTGGTGTATGGCGGTATGTTCTGCCGCAGCATTATTTTTGGGCTGGCATCACTGCGGGGGTGTGCAGGCGGAACAAAATCAATATCTGCCG
>OCPS01001170.1_pt1 | contig 23501 bp, 16 predicted proteins | sample 1538651 | NCBI WGS metagenome assembly OCPS01 (sample SAMN04571715, study PRJEB22368) | human gut metagenome | biome: human gut; material: stool | host: Homo sapiens | place: Luxembourg | collected 2012-09-21 | reverse complement strand
CATCGCTCTTATCAGTCTTTACCGCCCCGGCCCGATGGACTCCATCCCGACCTATCTGCGCAACCGCCACGAGCCGGATAAGATCAGCTACAAGACCCCGCAGCTGGCGCACATTCTGGACGTGACCAACGGATGCATCGTGTATCAGGAACAGGTGATGCAGATCTTCCGTGAGCTGGCAGGCTTCTCGTTCGGGCAGGCAGACAATGTCCGCCGTGCCATGAGCAAAAAGAAGCACGCGGTCATGGAGGCAGAGCGTGAGCACTTTGTGCACGGCTGCACCGACCCCGGCAACGAATGCCCGGGCTGTGTGGCAAACGGCATTTCGGAAAAAGTGGCAAACGAGATCTACGACGAAATGTCCAGCTTTGCCTCCTATGCATTCAACAAAAGCCACGCTGCCTGCTATGCCTATGTGGCATTTCAGACAGCCTATCTCAAGTGCCATTACCCCAGCGAATTCATGGCTGCATTGCTGACCAGCGTGCTGGACAACACCGATAAAGTCATCGAGTACTCCGGCGAGTGCGCACGGCTTGGAATTAAGGTGCTGCCGCCGGACGTGAATGTTTCAAACGGCGGATTTACGGCAGATGACAACGGTCAGATCCGTTTTGGATTGAACGCGGTCAAGAACGTGGGCCGCAACCTTATTGAGAATGTGGTCAGAGAGCGGCAGAATAAGCCCTACACCAGCTTGTACGATTTCTGCAAGCGGATGCATGGTACAGAATTGAACCGCCGGGCGGTCGAAAGCCTGATCAAGGCCGGTGCCTTTGACCATATGGGCAGCAACCGCCACAGTCAGGTGGAGGCGGTGGAAGGCATTCTGAAAAGCATCGAAACAGACTCCCGGCGCAATCTGGACGGCCAGCTGGATCTGTTCTCAGTCATGAGCGGGGAAGCACAGGATGAAGCATCTGCGGACAGCTATGAAATCAAACAGCTGTCGGAATACAGCCACAAGGAGCTGCTGCAGCAGGAAAAGGATGTCAGCGGCCTGTACCTGTCCGGCCATCCGCTGGACGCCTACCGTGAGCAGTCGGCGCGGATCGCGTCCCACTCCATCAAGGATCTGACCGGCGAGGATGCCCATGTGAAGGACGGCGAAAGGGTGCGCATCGTGTGTGCCGTGGTAAAAAGCCGCATGATGACCACCAAGTCCAACAGCATGATGGCCTTTACCAGTGTGGAAGACCTGACCGGTACGATGGAGGTGATCGTGTTCCCCAGAGTGCTGGACACCTTCCGCGATTCGCTGCACGAAAACGCGGTCGTTGTGATCGACGGCAAGCTTTCTGTGCGAGAGGACGAAGCCTCCAAGCTGCTGGCAGAGAGTGTTGTCCCCATTGAAAGCTATGATCCCTCCCGGCCGGACAAGGGCCGCCCGGACCCGATGCGGAAGGCTGCAAAAAAACTCTATATCCGTGTGCCGTCCCGCAGCAGCAGGGAATATGCAAAGGTGGTAAATCTTCTGCATATTTTCGATGGCGATATGCCGGTGCTTCTGTACCTGATGGACACCAAGCAGTATCTGCAGGTGCCGCGTCATCTTTACACTTCCGGCCATCCGCTGCTGTTTGAAGAACTGGAAAGACTGGTCGGCACAGACAATATTGCAACAAAATGACATTTCTGTGCACGAATCTTAACAGGCAGAATGTTTTCAAAACGGAGCGTTTGTGTTATAATGATTCAAGGCAAGTGAAGTGCTCTGAGCAGCGTTGAAATGGAGAGCGCTGTGATATTACTGGGTAAATGAAGACAAAATTGGAGGGAATCTCTCGTATGGAAAAGCAGATCAAAACGATTGGTGTGTTGACAAGCGGCGGTGATGCTCCCGGCATGAACGCTGCTGTGCGCGCCGTAGTCCGTACCGGCCTGCATAAGGGTTACCGTATGATCGGCATTCAGCGCGGCTATAACGGCCTGCTGAACGGCGAATGCTTTGAAATGAACCTGCGCAGTGTCTCGAACATCATTTCTGCAGGCGGTACGATCCTTTACACTGCCCGCTGCCTGGAGTTCAAGACCAAGGAAGGTCAGGACAAGGGTGCCGAGAAATGCCGTGAGCTGGGGATCGATGCCCTGGTGGTCATTGGCGGTGATGGTTCTTACCGCGGCGCTCGTGAGCTGGCCCACCGCGGCATCCCGATGATCGGCCTGCCCGGCACCATCGATAACGATATTTCCTGCACAGATTATACCATCGGCTACGATACTGCGATGAATACCGCGCTGGAAATGATCGATAAGCTGCGCGACACCACCCAGAGCCATGACCGCTGCAGTGTGGTCGAGGTCATGGGCCGCAATGCCGGTTACATTGCACTGAATGTGGCCATCGCTTCCGGTGCTATGGCTGTTCTGCTGCCGGAGAAAGAGTTCGACATGCAGCGCGATATTCTGGATAAGATCGCAGAGACCCAGAAGACCGGCAAGCGTCATTTCATCATCATCGTGGCCGAGGGCGTCGGCCATGCGCAGGAGATCGCAAACGAGATCCAGGCCCGTACCGGCATTGATTCCCGTGCAACGATTCTGGGTCATGTCCAGCGCGGTGGTTCTCCCACCCTGCGTGACCGCGTGAATGCGTCTGCAATGGGCTATCACGCTGTCTGTCTGCTGGAGCAGGGCAAGTATAACCGTATCGTTGGCATGAAAGGCGAAAAGCTGGTGGACTATCCGGTAGATGAAGCCCTTGAAATGACCAAGACGCTTGACCCGGTGCTGTTGGACGTGTGCAACACCATTTCTATCTGATATTTATAAAGTCAATACCATGGAGCTGTTCTCTCGAGGGATCGGGAGGACGGCTCTTTTTTATGGCGTGAACGGAGGAACGTGCTCACATTCTCCATTGCAGATTTGACCGAGAAAGTCTCTTGCAATTGCTGGAAATTCAATGAAAGATACAGCAAAAATAACGCGATAATACGTATTAAATTTACGCTATTCAACAAAGAGTATCCCGCTGGATTGATTATAAATCAACTGAAAGAGTAAAATGAAACCGATTTCAACTGCGATGGATAGATGATCTATACAAACCGTATTCCTTTGCAGAGGGCGGAAAAATGTGGTATACTAACAAAAATGAAGCCTGCGCTGCAGCATCGTCCAGCCAACAAGTCTGGAATGCAGCGCAGGAAAAGTCGGAGAGCGGGAGAGTGGATTTTTTGGAGTTGGAACAGGCAAAGCAGCGCGTGGAAGAGTTGCGAACGATCATTGAAAAAAATAATCGTCTTTATTATGATCAGGATGCGCCGGAACTGGAAGATTTTGAGTATGATGCCCTGACCCGGGAGCTGAAAGCGCTGGAAGCACAGTTTCCACAGCTGGTAACGGCGTCGTCTCCTACGCAGAAGGTGGGCGGTACCGCCAGCAGCAAACTGCCAAAGGTGACCCACACGGTCAAAATGGAGAGCCTTCTGGATGCTTTTTCGTATGATGAACTGCGCGACTTTGACCGCCGTGTGCGCGAAGCAGGCGCAGAGCCGGAGTATGTGGTTGAGATCAAAATCGATGGTCTTTCCTGCAGCTTGGAATATGAGAATGGTGAGCTGGTTCGTGCCTCCACCCGCGGCGATGGCGTAGTAGGCGAAGACGTTACAGCCAATGTCCGTGCCATCCGCAGCATTCCCAAAAAACTGAAGAATGCACCAGAGTTTCTGGAAGTGCGCGGTGAAGTGTATATGCCGCACGGAGCGTTCCAGAAGCTCTGCGCAGAGCAGGAGCTGCAGGGCGCTGCGCCTTTCAAAAATCCGCGCAATGCTGCTGCCGGTTCCCTACGTCAGAAGGACGCCAAAATAACCGGCAGCCGGGGGCTTTCTATTTTTATTTTTAATGTGCAGCAGATCCGCGGCAAAACCCTCACAAAACATTCGGAAAGTCTGGACTATCTCAAGAGTCTGGGGTTGCCGGTGTCGCCGCGTTATCATGTGGTGCATGATATTGAGCAGGCCATTGCAGAGATCGAGCAGATCGGGCAGAACCGTGCAAAGCTGGACTTTGATATGGATGGTGCTGTTATAAAAGTGAACAGCTTTGCACAGCGTGATTTGATGGGCTCCACCAACAAATTTCCGCGCTGGGCAATCGCTTTCAAGTATCCGCCGGAGGTCAAAGAAACTACGCTGCGCAGCATTGAGGTCGCAGTGGGCCGCACCGGTGTGCTGACGCCGACTGCCTGCTTTGACCCCGTATTTCTGGCAGGTACCACGGTTGCCCGCGCAACGCTGCACAATGAAGATTTTATCCACCAGTTTGGTCTTTGCATCGGCGATACCATTCAGGTGCGCAAGGCTGGCGATATCATCCCGGAAGTGATCGGTGTCACCCGCCATGCAGAGGATGCGCAGCCCTACGAAATGCCAACCGTCTGTCCTTCCTGCGGCGCACCGGTCGTTCATCTGGAAGATGAAGCAGCTTTGCGCTGTGTGAACCCCGAATGTCCGGCACAGGCTCTGCGCAATATCATCCACTTTGCATCCCGGGATGCTATGGATATTGAGGGCCTTGGTACGGCTGTTGCCACTCAGCTGGTGGAAAAGGATATGGTGCATTCTGCTGCGGATATCTACACTCTGACCCGGGAACAGCTTTTGACGCTGGACAAATTCAAGGAGAAAAGCGCAGAAAATCTTTTGAGCGCGATCGAACGCTCCAAGCAGAATAATCTGGATAAGCTTTTGTTCGGTTTTGGCATCCGCAACATCGGTGACAAGGCAGCAGCTCTGCTGGCGGAGCATTTTGGAACATTGCAGGCCCTCCGGGAAGCCACCGTGGAGAAGATCAGCGAGATCGATGGATTTGGCGGCGTGATGGCACAAAGCGTAGTAGAATTTTTTGCAAAAGAAGGCACCACCGATCTTGTGCACCGCTTGGCAGATGCCGGCTTGAACATGCAGTGGAAGGGCGAGCCGAAAGGCGATAGGCTGGCAGGCAAAACGCTGGTGGTCACGGGTACGCTGGAATCGCTTTCCCGCAACGAAGCCGAGGCTCTGATCGTGAAAAATGGCGGCAAGGCCAGCGGCTCCGTCTCCAAAAAGACGGCTTATGTTGTGGCTGGTGCTGCGGCGGGTTCCAAGCTGACGAAGGCACAGACACTCGGGATCCCCGTTCTGACCGAGGCGGAATTTCTGGCAATGCTTCGGGATGAAAATACCTGACAACGAGACAGGCAATCCTTTTCGGGAAAGCCTGTCTCATTTTTTGCAGGGGCTGTTTTGCAGCAGTTCGGGCTTGTTCCTTTTGTGCCGGACGAGGGGAGAGAGCGGCGCAGAGTCCGTCTCTTCATCCTCCCTTCACAATTCATTTGAAAAAAGTGCTTTTTCTTTCCGGCGTTTCATGCTATAATAATATTCAAACACGGCTTTGGGGCCGTCGCCGCCTGCTTTGGCAGTGCGGCAGGATAGGGCAGATCAGACGGTGTACCGTTCTGCCGGGGCAGTGCCCGCAACAGAGGGCGGGCGGGAAAATCAAAAAGAGAGGCGAATCGAGATGTTGGATATGATCAAGTGCAGCACCGGCGGTGCATACTATGCCCGCGGGGAGTGGGTGCCGGCAGACGGCAATGCATCTGCCGCGCTGGCCGCAAAAGGCTTTGATGCAGCAGCCGTTGCAAACGCAAAGACCGGTACCATGGCTTACAGCATTCTGCAGGCCCATAACACCAGCGGCGATGCCGATAACCTGAAGATCAAGTTTGACGCCATGGCCAGCCATGACATCACCTTTGTTGGCATTATCCAGACGGCCCGCGCATCCGGTCTGGAGAAATTCCCCATTCCGTATGTGCTTACCAACTGCCACAACAGCCTGTGCGCTGTGGGCGGCACTATCAACGAGGATGACCACCGCTTTGGACTGTCCGCTGCTAAAAAGTACGGCGGCATCTTTGTACCCCCGCACCTTGCAGTCATCCATCAGTACATGCGCGAAAAGTTTGCGGGCTGCGGCAAAATGATCCTGGGCTCCGACTCCCACACCCGCTATGGCGCTTTGGGCACCATGGCTATTGGCGAGGGCGGCGGCGAGCTGGCAAAGCAGCTGCTGGGCCGCACCTATGATGTTGCCCGCCCGGGCGTCGTGGCCATCTACCTCACCGGCTCTCTGCCCGCAGGCTGCGGCCCCCACGATGTGGCGATCGCACTGGTGGGTAAGCTGTTCAAGAGCGGCTACGTCAAGAACAAGGTCATGGAGTTCGTCGGCCCCGGCATTGCGTCCCTGCGTCAGGATACCCGCAATGCCATCGATGCGATGACCACCGAGACCACCTGCCTGTCCTCCATCTGGGAGACAGACGAGACCACCCATCGCTTCCTTGCTGTGCACGGCCGCGCTGCCGACTATAAAAAGCTGGCCCCGGCGGATCTGGCCTACTATGACGGCGTGGTGGAAGTGGATCTGTCTGCGATCCGCCCGATGATCGCACTGCCCATGCACCCCTCCAATGCATTCGCCATTGAAGAACTGAACGCAAACCTTGAGGATATCCTCCACGCCTGCGAACAGGATGTGCAGAAGCTCATCGGCCGCAAGGACGTCAGCCTTGACCTGTGCAGCAAGATCGAGAATGGAAAGCTGCGTGTGGATCAGGGTGTCATTGCAGGCTGTGCAGGCGGTCTTTACGACAGCATTTATGAGGCAGCCTCCATCCTCAAGGGCCATACCGGCGGCTGCGGCGACTACGCACTCAGCGTGTACCCCGGCAGCCAGCCGATCATGATGGAGCTGGTGCGCACCGGCGTAATCAGCGACCTGATGGCAAGCGGTGCAACCATCCGCACGGCTTTCTGCGGTCCCTGCTTCGGCGCAGGCGATGTGCCCGCAAACGGCGCGCTGTCCATCCGCCATACCACCCGCAACTTCCCCAGCCGTGAGGGCTCCAAGCCTGGCAACGGCCAGCTTTCCGGCGTAGCACTGATGGATGCCCGCAGCATTGCAGCCACCACGGCCAACGGCGGCATCCTGACTCCGGCCACCGACATTGATTATGATCCCACTGTGCCTGAGTATCAGTACGATCCTTCCAGCTACAATACCCGCGTGTATCAGGGCTTTGGCAAAGGCGATTACGATGCACTGCTCAAGCTGGGCCCCAACATCAAGGACTGGCCCGAGATCGCACCGCTGGGCGAGAATCTGCTGCTGAAGGTAGCTTCCTACATCACCGATCCTGTTACCACCACGGACGAGCTCATCCCCTCCGGCGAGACCTCGTCCTTCCGCTCCAATCCGCTGGGTCTGGCAGAGTTCACCCTCAGCCGCAAGGACCCGGAGTATGTGGGCCGCGCCAAGGCTGTGCAGGCTGAGGAAAAGGCCCGCCGTGCAGGCGAGGGCAGCGCCGAGGTGCTGGCTCAGCTGCACAAAGTGCCCGGCTGCGAGGCCCTGACATGGGATGATGTGCAGATCGCATCCACCATCTTTGCGGTCAAGCCCGGCGATGGTTCTGCCCGTGAGCAGGCTGCCAGCTGTCAGCGCGTGCTGGGTGCCGGGGCCAACATCGTCACCGAGTATGCCACCAAGCGCTACCGCTCCAACCTCATCAACTGGGGTATGTTGCCGCTGCAGCTGGTGGGCGCAACGCCCTTCGGTCTGGGCGATTATGTGTTCATCCCCAACGTCCGCGAAGCTCTCAAGGGCGATCTGCAGGACATCAAGGCCTATGTGCTGGGCGATTCCGTCAAGGAGTTCAGCCTGTATATGGCCCCGCTGACCGCCGACGAGCGCAAGATCCTGGCAGATGGCTGCCTGATCAATTTCTATAAGAACTAATAAAGATCCTCTCAGTCATTGCTTCGCAATGCCAGCTCTCCCGAAAGGGAGAGCTTTTTAGCAGAACGGAGCACGGCAGCTTTTGCGGATAAAAAGCATTTGGCAAAAGAAAAGCCCCCTCGGGGGAGCTGACGCCGCAGGCGGCTGAGGGGGTTTTCATGGAGGTTTCAATTTCTATGCCCGGCGATCTTCACAATCATTCTACCTGTTCCGATGGCTCGGTGCCCATCCACCGTCTGCCGCTCATGGCGGCGCGGGCGGGTCTGGACACCATGGCCATTTCCGACCATGATACCCTGCTCAGTGTAAATTACTGCTATGAGCACCCGGTGCAGGACGGGGTGCATCTGCTCCCGGCGGCTGAGCTCACCGGCTACGACCACGAGCATCGTCACCGGGTGCACCTGCTGTGCTATTACCCGGATCCGGAAAACCGGGAGCTGAGGGAGCACTGCGACATCCTGCGCCAGCGCCGCAACGAGTGCGGTCTGCAAAGCGCAAAGGAGATCGAAGCGTTGTATCCGCAGTTCCGCACGGAACAGGCACTGGAATACGCAAAAGACAGCGGTGTACTGTTCAAAAGCGGCATTATGGAGGCACTGCATCAGCTGGGCCTGTGCGATGCCGTATATGGCAGGCTGTACAGTTACCTTTTTGGCTGGGAGCCGCGCGGCGTGGTACTGCATCAGGTAAAGTATCCTTCGGTGCAGGAGGTGCTTGCCACAGCCAAGGCAGCCGGTGCGGTGGTGGTGTTTGCGCACCCGACCGTTTACAAAAGCATGCCGCTGGTACGCCAGCTTGCCAAAGAGGGAATGATCGACGGCATCGAGGTGGAGCATCCCCGCAACAGCCCGGAGGACAAGGCTGAGTGTGCGGCGCTGTGCAAGCAGTACGGCCTCATCCACACGGGCGGCACCGACTTCCACGGGGCCAACCACAAGGTTCCGCACCCGGTGGGCACCTGCACCACAGAGGAGGATCAGATCGCCCGTATTCTGGAGCTGGCCCACCAGCGCCGTGGGATCGATGTATGACTGTGCAGCAGGTCACATTGACATTCCAACAGACCGGCCTATAATAAATGAAGACGAATACCGTCGGAATGTCTGTCAAAAAGAGAGGATTTTGAACTATGAGCAAGGAATTCAGCTTCCCGAACAGCGGCACCTGCTCCAAGCAGACCAACTTTGTACTGAACGATGACCACACCATTGAGAGCATGGAAGTCATCGGCGGCTGCAATGGCAACCTGAAGGGCATCTGCAGCATCGTGCGCGGCATGAAGGCCGAACAGGTCATCGAACGCTTTGAGGATGTGAAATGCGGCTTCCGCAGTACCAGCTGCCCGGATCAGATCGCAAAGAACCTGAAAAAGGCTCTGGCTGAAATGAACTGAACATGATCTGCCAAAGAGGAGATGCCACACCGGTATCTCCTCTTTGCTTTTCCCATCCCGACACAAACGACTGATTTTTTTCGGTGCTTTGGGGCTATACTTCTTATGCAAACGAATTTTTTCAGCAAGGAGCAGGCAAATGAGCATCTGGGAAAAAATGGGCTTTGGCGGTTACAAGGGCTTTTCGCATGAGGCGGACAGACTGCTGCGCAGTGCAGTGGAGCTTGCCGGGAACCTGGGCTGCGAAAAGGCAGATACCAGCCATCTGCTGCTGGCGATCCTGCAGCAGGATCAGGGCGCAGCAGCGCGGTTTCTGGCAGGCAAACAGATCTGTGAGCCGGAAGTGCGCCGTCAACTGGCTCAGACCCGCCGCGCCCCGGCTCTGCATCTGGACCGCCATGACCTTGCACCGGATCTCAGGCGTACCATGGACTATGCCATCATCGGGGCGCAGAACGCTCACCTGAACCGCGCTGAGCCGGAACACCTGCTCTGTGCGATGCTGGAGGATGATGGCTGCACGGCAGGCGTGCTGCTGGCGTCCATGGGGCTGCAGCTCACAGAGGCTGTGAGAGAATGCCGCCAGCTGTCCGGGCAGTTCGTCCTGCCATACCAGACACGGGCGGTGGCCGGTGCACCACGCGGCAGCCGGGCCAGTGATAAATACTGCCGTGATCTGACCCGCCGCGCCGCAGAACGGGAGCTGGACCCGGTGTTCTGCCGGGAGGCGGAGCTGGACCGCATGGTAGAGATCTTATGCCGCCGCCAAAAAAACAACCCCTGTCTGGTGGGGGAGCCGGGCGTTGGCAAGACGGCGTTGGCAGAGGGTCTTGCCCAGCGCATTGCCGGGGACCGCGTGCCGCGCGCGCTCAAGGGGCGCCGTCTTCTGGCACTGGATATGGCCAGCCTTGTGGCAGGCACAAAATATCGCGGCGATTTTGAAGAGCGATTCAAAAACCTGCTGGAAGAACTGGCCCGGGACGGCAGCGCCATCCTGTTCGTGGACGAATTCCATACCATTGTAGGTGCTGGTGCAGCGGAAGGTGCCATTGATGCAGCCAGCATTTTAAAGCCGGTGCTGGCACGCGGAGAGCTGCAGATGATCGGTGCCACTACCACCGAGGAATTCCGCACCCATATCCAGAAGGATGCTGCATTGGAACGCCGTTTCGGCAAGGTGCAGGTGGAGGAGCCTACGCCTGCACAGGCCGTCGATATCCTCAGCGGTCTGGCCCCGCGCTACGAACGCTATCACAACGTAAAGCTTCCGCAGGAGACCCTGCAGGCGGCAGTGGAACTCTCGGTACGGTATCTGCCGGGGCGTTTTCTGCCGGATAAGGCCATCGACCTTGTGGATGAAGCCTGCGCAGCGGCACGCATCCGTGCGGAACGGGAAAAGCAGCCCCAGCCCGTGCTGACCCCGGATGATATCGCCCATGTGGTGGCACAGGCCAGCGGCGTGCCCACAGAGCGCGTTGGAGAGCAGGAACGGGAACGGCTGGAAAAGCTGGAACAGCGCCTGAACGAGGAGATCGTCGGGCAGAGCCGCGCAGTCGCTGCCGTGGCAGGGGCCGCCGCAGCCGTACCGGTCTTGGGGAGCCGGGAAGGCCCATAGGAGCCATGCTGTTCCTTGGCCCCACCGGCGTTGGCAAAACGGCCCTTGCCAGGGCGCTGGCCGTCAGCTGGTTCGGCAGCGAAAAGGCACTGCTCAAGTTTGACATGTCGGAATATCAGGAGCAGCACACCGCTGCCCGGCTGCTGGGTGCCCCGCCGGGCTATCTGGGCCATGATGAGGGCGGGCAGCTTACCGAGGCCGTGCGCCGCCGCCCCTACAGCGTGGTCCTGTTTGATGAGATCGAAAAAGCCCACCCGGATATCCAGAACATCCTGCTGCAGATCCTGGAGGATGGGCAGCTCACCGATGCCATGGGGCGAAAAGCGGATTTCCGTAATACCATCGTGCTGCTCACGTCCAACCTTGGCGCGCGCTTTCTGGCGGGTCAGAGCGCTCCGCTGGGCTTTGCTGCGGGCAGTGAAGCCGTATTTGAAAAGCAGTCGGCGCAGGCCGTTGAGGAAGCGAAAAAGTGGTTCCGGCCAGAACTGGCAGGCCGTCTGGATGAAATGATCGTGTTCCGTCCGCTGGCAGATGACAGCCTGTGCGCCATTGCGGAAAAACTGCTCTGCCAGCTGGAACAGCGTGCAGCAGGCAGTGGCTATCAGCTGCACCATACGCCTCAGGTGGGCAGGGCACTGGCGGCAAAGGCACGGTCAGCCTATGGTGCCCGGGAACTGCGCCGCGCCGTGGACAGAGCAGTAGAGCAAGCCCTTGCAGACCGCATTGCCTCCGGCACAGCCAATACCGGCCAGCATTGGACAGCGGACTGCTCGGCTGATGGCTCTATCATCCTGCGGGAGGATGAAACCGTAACCATGTAAAAATTGGACAGTAGTGGCTTCCCCGCCGTCCTGCCAAGTAAAAATGCATCTTGCAACCTGCTGGTTTTCTGTTATCATAGAATCAGGGTGTATCTGAAAAAACAGAATTGCAGGAGGAAGTTCATGCGCACTTTATTTCTTTTGAACCCCGCTGCCGGCAAGGCAGACTGTACCCGTGCTCTGCCGCGGCAGATCGATGCGGCTGCGGCGCGGGCCGGTCTTGCCATGGGAGAATATACCATTCGGATCACTGCCCACGCAGGCCACGCCCGGGAGCTTGCCAATGCCGCAGCCCGACAGGCCCGGCAGGCAGGGGAGCAGCTCCGCATCTATACAGCAGGCGGCGATGGCACCTTCAATGAAGCCCTCACCGGCGTCTATGGGTTTGAAAATGCGGCTGTGGGCTGCCTGCCCTATGGCAGCGGCAATGATTTCCTGCGTACTTTTGGCACAAAAGCGGAATTTTTGGATCTGGACGCCCAGCTTGCAGGCGGGCCGGTCGCCATTGATCTGATGCAGACCAGTCTCGGTCTTTCGGCCACCATCTGCGCTGCCGGTCTGGATGCGCAGGTCGCCTACGGCATCCCGAAGTTCCGGCGCATCCCGCTCTGCGGCGGCGAAGCGGCCTATGCGCTTTCCATCGTAGAACAGCTGTGCGGGCATATTGGCCGAAGAGTAGAGTACACCATTGACGGCGAGACCCTGACAGTGGACTGCCTTATGTGTGCCGTCTGCAATGGCCGCACCTATGGCGGTGGTTTCCGTGCAGCGCCGGAAGCCCAGCCGGACGACGGCTGGCTGGATGTGTATATCATCCGCAAGGTGAGCCGTTTGACCATCGCAAAACTTCTGGGAATGTACAAAAACGGAGGGCACTTCCGGAATGGTCAGCTGGTCAGGGCGGCAGAGCCGTACTTTATCTACCGGCGGGCAAAGCAGGTCTCTCTGCGCGCCGTGGATGGCCGCGGGCCCATCGTTGCTACGGCAGACGGTGAGTGTGTGCCCAAGGAGCAGATCACTGTGCAGGTACAGCCGCTGGCTGGCCGTATTCTGCTGCCAAAGCCTGCTTTTGAGCGCTTTGCAGCGCAGCGGTCCGAACAGAGTGCGACCTGACCGGACGCGAAAAAATTCAGCCTTCAGGATCTCCTGAGCAGTCAAAGGGCCGGAAGCCTTAAAACAGGGTTTCCGGCCCTTTGTTTTGCAGAAAAAAGAAAGGAGATCCGGAAGGTTTTGCTGATGATACGTTGATTGAACGGGTCGTCACAAATTGTTAATAAAGAATTGCAAAAAAAGTCTTGATTTTTCGGGTCAAGATGAGTACAATGTTCTTAGCACTCAGAGAAAAGGAGTGCTAAGCAACCGGAAGGGCGCACACGAGGCTTCCGGTTCATGGCAAAGTTTAAATTATATTTTATTATAGGAGGGCAAGAACTATGAAGATCATTCCTCTTGCAGACCGTGTTGTTATCAAGACTGTTGAGGTCGAGGAGACCACCAAGGGCGGCCTGATCCTGACCGGCAGTGCCAAGGAGAAGCCTCAGGTGGCTGAGGTCATCGCTGTAGGCCCCGGCGGCATTGTGGACGGCAAGGAAGTCAAGATGACCGTTAAGGTCGGCGACAAGGTCCTCACCAGCAAGTATTCCGGCACCGAGGTCAAGGTGGACGGTGAGGAGTGCACCATCGTCCGTCAGGGTGATATCCTGGCAGTCGTTGAGGACTGAGCACAGCCCCCTCTGTATTAAGAAATTGAGCTTTAAAGGAGCGATTAGATTATGGCTAAGCAGATCAAGCAGGGCGAGGACGCCCGCAAGGCACTGTGTGCCGGTATCGACACCTTGGCAAACACCGTTAAGATCACCCTGGGCCCCAAGGGCCGCAATGTGGTGCTGGGCAAAAAGTTCGGCGCACCGGTCATCACCAACGATGGCGTGACCATTGCCAAGGAGATCGAGCTGAAGGACGAGTTTGAGAACATGGGCGCACAGCTGGTGCGTGAAGTTGCCACCAAGACCAACGATGCAGCAGGCGACGGTACCACCACTGCAACCGTTCTGGCACAGGCTATGGTCACCGAGGGCATGAAGAATGTCACCGCCGGTGCAAACCCGATGGACATCCGCCGCGGCATGACCAAGGCTGTCGCTAAGGCCGTCGAGACCATCAAGGCACACAGCCAGAAGGTCAAGGACTCCAACGACATCGCCCGCGTCGGCACCATCTCTGCAGGCGACCCCGAAATCGGCCGTCTCATCGCCGAGGCGATGGAGAAGGTCACTTCCGACGGCGTCATCACCATCGAGGAGAACAAGACCACTGCCGAGACCTACAACGAGATCGTCGAAGGTATGCAGTTCGACCGCGGCTACCTGACCCCCTATATGGTCACCGATACCGACAAGATGGAGGCTGTTCTGGACAACGCCGCCATCCTGATCACCGATAAGAAGATCAGCGTCATCCAGGATCTGGTCCCCCTGCTGGAGCAGGTCATGCAGAACGGCATGAAGCTGCTGGTCGTGGCTGAGGACATCGAGGGTGAGGCTCTGTCCACCCTGATCGTCAACCGCCTGCGCGGCACCCTGAACGTCTGCGCTGTCAAGGCTCCCGGCTTTGGCGACCGCCGCAAGGAGATGCTGCAGGATATCGCTACCCTGACCGGCGGCACCGTTGTGTCCGCTGATCTGGGCTATGAGCTGAAGGATGCTACCGTCCAGATGCTGGGCCATGCCCGCCAGGTCAAGGTCACCAAGGAGAACACCACCATCGTGGGCGGCGCAGGCGATAAGGATGCCATTGCAGCCCGCATTGCACAGATCCGCAACCAGATCGAGGCTTCCACCAGCGATTTCGACCGTGAGAAGCTGCAGGAGCGCCTGGCAAAGCTGGCCGGCGGCGTTGCAGTCATCAAGGTCGGTGCTGCTACCGAGGTCGAGATGAAGGATAAGAAGCTGCGCATCGAGGACGCTCTGAACGCAACCAAGGCTGCTGTTCAGGAAGGCGTTGTCGCTGGCGGCGGCACCGCTCCCATCAACGCCATCCCCGCTGTGCGCGCCCTGTGCGACACGCTGGAAGGCGACGAGCGCACCGGTGCCAAGATCGTTCTGAAGGCTCTGGAGGCACCTCTGCGCCAGATCGCCAAGAACGCCGGTCTGGAAGGCAGCGTCATCATCGACAAGATTGTCTCTGCCAACAAGCCCAACTATGGCTTCGACGCTCAGAACGAGGTCTTTGTTGAGGATATGATCGCCGCCGGCATCGTTGACCCCACCAAGGTCACCCGTTCCGCTCTGGAGAACGCAGCATCCGTCGCTGAGATGGTGCTGACCACCGAGAGCCTGGTCGCTGACCTGCCCGAACCCCCCGCTGCTCCCGCAGCCGGTGGTGACATGGGCGGCATGGGCGGCATGTACTAAGCCGCACAGGCTCCCCATACCAATTCAATACGCCGCAGAAGGCAGAACTTCCCACCCGGGAGGCTCTGCCTTCTTTTTTGTTGACACCCTTTCCAAACAAGAGTACACTTAGAAAAATTGTTTTTGGGAAAGGAAACACCAATGAACACTGCCGCTTTTACCGCCTACCGCGAAAAAGTTGTGTCCAACTGTGCCCGCGTCATTGTGGGCAAGGAGGATGCTACCGAGAAAATTCTGGTCAGCTTCCTCTGCGGAGGCCATGTATTGCTGGAAGATAAGCCCGGCACCGGCAAAACCATGCTCCTGCGTGCATTTGCGCGCACGGTGGGCGGGGACTTCAAACGGGTGCAGTTCACGCCCGACCTGCTGCCCTCCGATCTGACCGGCATCAATTTCTACAACCAGAAGTCCGGTGAGTTCGAGTTCCGGCCCGGCCCGCTCTTCACCAACTTTGTGCTGGCGGACGAGATCAACCGCGCCACGCCCCGTACCCAGTCGGCCCTGCTGGAAGCCATGGAGGAAAGGCAGATTACCGTGGACGGCGTGACCAGCCGCCTGGCTGAGCCCTTTATGGTGCTGGCCACCCAGAATCCGCTGGAATCCTTTGGCACCTTCCCGTTGCCAGATGCCCAGATGGACCGCTTTTTCATGCGGCTGTCGCTGGGCTATATGACCCGGGAGCAGGAGCTGGAGGTGCTCTCCCGCCCCTCGGCCCAGACCGTGCTGAACGAGCTGCAGGCCGTCGTCACTCCCGAGGAGACCGCATACGTCCGCACGGCTTACCGGGAGGTCAAGGTCTCCGAGGAGGTCAAGCACTACCTTATGGACATCGTGGAAGCCACCCGTACACAGAGCGGCTTTGTCAGCGGCGTATCTACCCGCGGTGCGCTGGCGCTCTATCAGGCTGCGCAGGCGTATGCCTCCTTGCAGGGCAGGGAATACGTCATCCCCGAGGACATCAAAGGGCTGGCCCCGGCGGTGCTTTCTCACCGCATTTCTCTGGGCAGCAGCATGAACGCCGAAGCCGCCGCTCTGCGGATGCGCAAGCTGTTGGCCGAGATCACTGTGCCGCTGGAGAGTGCGGAATGAGCGCCGTCATCTTCGCGCTGCTATTGGTGGCCACAGCCCTTGGGCTGGAGCGTTACAGCACAGTCCACAGCCTGGACGATGTGCAGGGGCGGCTGGAAGTGGAGGATCATCTTGTGGAAGCCGGGGAGCCCGCCGTGATCCACCTTGTTGTACGGAACAGCGGCCACCGTTGGAAGATGTTCCTGGCGGCAAAGCTCCACCTGAGCAAGGAGTTTCTTCCCTGCGTGGAGCACCACATTACGCAGGATCAGACAGGTTGGGGCCACACGGTGCGGTTCACCACCTGGCTGCGCCCGGGGCAGGAGGCAGATTTCTCCACCGCCCTCAGGCTGGAACGCCGGGGCCGCTATGTGCTGGAACCGATGCAGGTCATCGGCGGCGATTTTCTGGGTCTTGTGGAACAGTCCCGCACCGAGCGGGGCTTCCACGAGCTCATCGTTCCACCCAGGGAGTGCGCTCTGCCGGAACTGGAAGAGATGCTGGGCAGTTTTCTGGGCGAGCTTTCGGTGAACCGCTATCTCTACGAGGATCCTATTCTCACGGCGGGTTACCGCCCCTACACCAGCGGTGACCCCATGCGCTCCATCGCCTGGAAGCAGAGCGTCCGGGGGCAGGGGCTTATGGTCAAAAAGTGGGATTACACCACTGAGCCCCGGGCAGTGGTGCTAGTCCATGCGGATACCAAGGATTACGACCACCCGGAACCGGCGGAGCTCTGCTACTCCATGGCCCGCACAATCTGCCGGAGGCTGGAAGAAAAGGCGGTGTCCTACCGCTTTGCGGCAAACGCTGCCTTTGACCTGCTGCTCAATGCGGCTCTCTCCGGTGAGGAGTGGAGAAAACCGCTGGAAACCCCGCAGGGCTACGGCCCCGAACACTACCGCAGGGTGTTGGAAATTTTGGGCCGCGCCACCGGGCGGACCGCCCTTTCCTGCGCGCGGTTCTGCGCCGAATACTACCACCCGCAGGAGCAGGTCGGCTGCATCGTGGTGACAACGGAGCCGGAAGAAGCTGTGCGTGCTGCCGTGCGGCCCCTGCCTGGCATTCCGCTGCTGGTGCTCACTCCGGAAATGGCCGTAGAGACGGCCCAGACAGGGGAGGAGGGCGCATGATGTTCTTACATACCCTGCGCCTGGCAGGTGATCTGAGCTTTTACTATGCCTTTGCGGGCTTTTTTGCCGCTAGCTTCGGTGGGACACCCATGCCGCTGGTGCTGGTCTGGCCTGCCCTCTGCTTTGGTCTGGCCTCCTGCTTTGAGGGCAGCCGCCCCCTCCGCACCACTCTTGCAGCCCTGAGCGCGGCGGCGCTGCTCCTCCTGCCTACAGGGGCGGACAAGCTCTGCTACTTCCCGGCGGCAGTCTACCCGGTGCTGCTGGCCTACACCGGCGATTTTGCCCTTTCGCCGGTGCGGCAGGCCGAGCGCCTGCGCTGGCTCTGCCGGGTATGGCCCTTCTTTGCAGTGGCAATGCTGCTGTGGAACGCCAACGCGGTGCTTTCGGCGGCCCTGCCCTTTGCGACGGCGGCAGCGGTGCTTCTGGTGGGGTTCAACCGCACCACCCGGCATGACCCGGAGATTTCCACCCGGCCGGGCTATCTGCTGCTTTCCGGCGGCGTGCTGGCGGCAGTGTGTGCAGGGCCGTTCCTGCTCAGCCGCAGTGTTGTGGTTGCCGGTGCAAAGGCGGCTGCGTCTGCCGTTTACTTTGGCGGGATCGTGCCGGTGCTGCAGCTGTTTTTGAACAACATTGTGGTGCAGGGTGTGACTTGGCTGTTCCACGGCATCCTGCAGTTCATCCACTGGCTCTTCACCCTCTTTCCGCCCAAACCGTTGGAGCGCACTGAGATCGTTTCTACCGATGAGGTCATCGCCAACGCCCAAAAGGCCGCCGAGGACGCAGAACCGCTCATCAACGGGATGTCGATGCTGACCGTGCTCGGTATCCTGCTGGCGGTCCTCTGTGCGGTGCTGGTGGTGCGGCATTTCCTGCGCCAGAAGTTCCGGCACACGGACACTGCCTGCACGGACACCACTGTGCGGCGTAGCACCCACAAGCGTGTCCGCCGCTGGCCCGGGCTTTTTCTCAGCCCGGTGGACAAGGTGCGGCGGGAGTATGCCATCTATCTGGACCACTGCCAGCGCCACGGCGTGACCATCCTGCGGGGCGATACCAGCCTTGACCTGACCGGCCGCGCTTTCGGTATGGACTTTGCCGCCGAGGCCGAGCTGCGCCAGATCTACCTCAAAGCCCGCTACAACGGCACCGCCACGGCCGAGGATGCCGCCCGCGCCGCTGAGCTCGTCCGAAAAATCTGCTCCTGAACGCATCAACGCCCCCTTTCCTGCCCATCCTAAGCGGGAGAGGGGGCGTTTTCATGTCCGGCAAACGGGTGCTGGTCCTGTATGGGACCTTGCTGTTCTGCTTTGCGGCGGTGGTCTGCCGCCTGTACTGGCTCTGCTCCGACACGGCCTATGGGGCCCGGGCGGCGGCGCAGAGCGTGGTCACCCTCCGCCTGCCCGCCCGGCGGGGTAATTTTTATGATCACAGGGGCCAGCTCCTCACGGGGCAGACCACCCGCTGGATGGCCCTCTGCGTGCCCGGGGAGGGCAGCTATGCCCGCCTGTTCGCCTACACCGATGCCGCCGGGCAGGCGGCGCTCTACCAGAAGCGGAACGCCGCGTCCCCGTTCTTGCTGGAGGTGGACCGGGACGTTTCCGCGCTGGGCGTTTCCTGCTGGCCAGCGGCACGGCGAAGCTCTGCCGCCCCGCTGGCAGTGCAGCTGCTGGGGTATCTCGATGGCGAGGGCCATGGTGCTGCCGGGCTGGAAGCCGCCTTTGACGAACTGCTCACCGGCAGCGGGGCGGGGGATACCCTGCTCTGCACCGTCAACGCCCAGGGAAAGCTGCGGGCCGAGCCCGTCCTCACCCCCGCCGACAGCGGGGCCGTGGGGGTGCAGCTGACCCTTTCCCGGGAGATCCAGCAGACCGCCGAAGCCGTGGCCAACGAGACGATGCAGAGCGGCTGCATCCTGGTGCTGGACACCGCCAACGCCAAGGTGCGGGCCTGCGTCAGCCGCCCCGGCTATGATCCGGAAAACATTTCGGGCAGCCTGAACGCCCCGGATAGCCCCCTGCTGGAGCGGGCGTTCCAGTGCTATGCCGTGGGTTCGGTGTTCAAGCCGGTGGTGGCGGCAGCGGCGCTGGAGGCAGGGGAGAGCGGCTTTGTCTACACCTGCCCCGGCTGGTGCGCGGTGGATGGCCGGATCTTCCGCTGTGCGGGCGGCATCCCCCATGGCGAGGTGGATCTGGCCGGCGCGCTGGAAAAGAGCTGCAACGGCTACTTCATCCGGCTGGGGCAGGCGCTGGGGGCCGATGCCGTCCGCGCCATGGCAGAGCAGCTGGGCTTCGGGCAGGCGATCCCGCTCACCGATGCCCTGCACACGGCGGCTGGGGTCCTGCCGGAGCGGGAGGCTCTTGCGTCCAGCGGGGCCTACGCCAATTTCTGCTTTGGGCAGGGGGAGCTGCTGGCATCCCCCCTGCAGGTCGCCGCCATGATGAACACCATTGCCTGCGGGGGGATCTGCCGCACCCCGCTGCTGCTGGAGACCACTCTGGACGAGACCACCGGCGCGCCCCTCACGGCGCTTTCCCATGTCCGGAGCAGGCGGGTGCTTACAAAGCGCACCGCCGCCGCCCTGCAGGCCCTGTTGGCGGGTGTGGTGGCCGGGGGCACCGGCCATGAGGCCGCCCTGCCCGGCCAGACCGCGGCAGGCAAGACCGGCACGGCCCAGACCGGCCAGTTTTCCGGCGGCACAGAGCTGAAAAATTACTGGTTTGCGGGCTTTGTCCCGGCAGAGCAGCCCCGCTATACCATCGTGGTGCTGCAGGACACGCAGGCCGAGCCTGCCTTTTCCAGCGCGGCCATCTTTGCCCGGGTGGCGGCAGGGCTGGAAATTCTGGCCCCGTAGCCCACGGTTTTTCTTGCATTTCCCGGGTTTTTGTGCTATCATACACTTGTATTTGTATGCAGTCTCTATGAAACTAAAGATAAAAGGAGCGTTCCATCCATGTCTGTCATTGAAATCGTCGGCGGTGCCATCCTGCTGGTCGTCTCGGCCGTCATCATCCTCCTCACCCTGATGCAGCACACCCACGGTCAGGGTCTGGCCGGTGCCATCAACGGTGGTGTGGGCGGTGCCAACAATGCACGCCTGACCCCTGCGGATCAGATGCTGGCCAAGGTGACCCGCATTGCAGGCATCGTGTTCTTTGTGGTGGCTATCCTGGCCTGTGTGTTCGCCAGCCGTCTGGCCTGAGCACCCGTGTACAGCCCCGTGTAAGGCGGGGCTGTTTTTCTGTCTAAACCTCTCGTGGGAAAGAAGTTGTCCGGGTTCCATTGGAGAATGCCGGAAAAGTGTTAAGGAGAAAAATATGTCATTACGCGATAAAATTGAACATGCCATCCAGAACCAGCCCTGCATGGTCAAGGACCTCAAGGCAAAGTTCGGCGGCGACCGTGCCGCGGACCGCAAGGTGATGGAGGCTCTGGACGAGCTGGTGCACGATGCTGTGGTCTGCCAGAAGTCCGGCGTGTTCTTCACTGCCCGCTCCGGCCGTGCCGAAAAGGCCCTGACCTGCAAGGTGGTCAAGCTGGGCAAGAACTTTGCCTTTGTGATGCTGGAGGATGAATCCGGCGATATCTTCATCCCGGGCCGCTTCACCCGCGGTGCTATGCCCGGCGACTCCGTTCTGGTGGAAAAGTTTGCCCACCCCCGGGTGGAGGGCAGCGATGAGGGCGAGATCCTTGCCGTGCTCGAGCAGAAGAACGACATGGTGGGCACTGTCCGCCGCATCGAGGGCCGCCTGAAGTTCGTGCCCGATGACTGCCCGGCCATCTCCATGACCATCCAGCGCGACTGCGAGGGCGGTGCGAAGGACGGCGACAAGGTGGCTGTGGAGATCCTGCAGCGCGGGACCCGGCAGGAGGATCACCGCGTGGGCGTTTCCATGCGCTTTGGCAGCTGCGAGGAGGCCAAGCGCTGCGCCAAGGCCCTGCTCTATGCCAAGGACATCCACACCCGTTTCCCCGAGAAGGTGCGGGACGAGGCCAAGAAGTTCGAGGACATGACCGTGTCTGAGGAGGACTGCAAGGGCCGCATGGATCTGCGCGCTCTGCCCATCTTCACCATCGACAGCGCCGAGACCAAGGATATCGACGATGCCGTCAGCCTGACCCGGCTCTCCGGGGGCGGCTATGAGCTGGGCGTTCACATCGCCGATGTCTCCCACTACGTCAAGCCCGGCAGTGAGCTGAACGAGGAGGCCTTCAATCGCGCCACTTCGGTCTACTATGCGGATCAGGTCGTGCCCATGCTGCCCAAGAGCCTTTCCAACGGCATCTGCTCCCTGAACGAGAAGGAGCTGCGCCTGGCGTTCTCCTGCCTGATGCGTCTGGATCAGGACGGCAATCTGACCGACTACAAGTTCGTCAAATCCATCATCTGCAGCCGGGTCAAGGGCGTGTATTCTGAGATCAACGCCCTGCTGGCCGGCACTGCCGATGCCGAGACACAGGCCAAGTACGCCGAGGTGCTGGATCAGCTGCCCGCCATGAAGGAGCTGTACGCCCACCGCGCCCGCCTGCGCAAGGAGCGCGGCTGCATCGATTTCGAGAGCGGGGAAGTCAAGCTCATTCTGGATGAGAACGGCCACTGCATTGATGTGAAAAAGCGCACCTCCGGCGAGAGCGAGGCCATGATCGAGGAGTTCATGCTGCTGGCCAACCAGTGCGCCGCCCACTTTGCCCGCGTGAAGCAGATCCCCTTTGTGTACCGTGTGCATGAGGAGCCCAATGCCGAAAAACTGGAACGCCTGCACACCCTGCTGCAGGCCTGCGGCATCAACGACCACTTTGCCAAGGATGTGCCCACCCCCAAGGAACTGAGCGCGATCCTGGAAGGTGTGCGCGGCGGCCCGTATGAGCAGATCATCAATACCGGGATGCTGCGCTGCATGTCCAAGGCTGTGTATGAGGAAAAGCCCAAAGGCCACTACGGTCTGGTCCTGCAGGACTACGCACACTTTACCAGCCCCATCCGCCGCTATCCGGATCTGGCCATCCATCGCATCATGACGGCTCAGCTCAAGGGCATCGATAAGGAGACCATGGTGCTGCGCTACAGCGACTTTGCCGAAAAAGCAAGCAAGCAGTCCAGCGAACGTGAGATCATCGCCATGCAGATCGAGCGCAAGGCAGAGGATTGCTATAAGGCCGAATACGCCCGCCGCCATCTGGGCGAGTGCTACGAAGGCCGCATTTCCGGCGTGACCCAGCGCGGCCTGTTCATCGAACTGGAAAACGGCGTGGAGGGCTTTGTGCCCGCTTCCAGCTTGACCCCTTCCGGCACCATGCTCACCGAGGGCATCCGCCTGTCCGACCCGGTCTCCGGCAAAAACTGGAGCCTTGGCGACACTATGATGATCACCATCGTGCGCGCAGACGTCAATCTGGGCAAGATCGATTTTGAAGTTGCTCCGGCAAACGCAAAGTAAGCTGTTTTTCCCGAAGGAGAAAGGACCAGTCCGGTTCTTCCTCCTTCTTTTTTGTCACATTTTAGACGCATTTCCAGCAAAACAGGATGATTGTATAAAGTTTATACACGGATGAAAATTTGTTTGTTGTTTGCTGCGCCTGCGCAGGGTATACTGTTGCCATAAGGACGGCGCAAGGATGCCGAAAAACGCAATAAAAAGCAGGGAGGCTTTTCTATGTACTATTCCAGTGGCAACTATGAAGCTTTTGCAACCCCTAAAAAGCCGGAGGGTGTCGATCATAAATCCGCTTATATCATTGGCTCCGGTCTGGCAGCACTGACGGCTGCCTGCTATCTGGTCCGTGACGGTCAGATGAAGGGCGAGCATGTGCATGTGTTCGAGAAAGACCTCATCCCCGGCGGTGCCTGTGATGGCTATAAGTACGACATCGGTTATGTGATGCGCGGTGGCCGCGAGATGGACAACCATTTTGAGGTAATGTGGGATATGCTGCGCTCCATCCCGTCTCTGGAGACCGAGGGCGCCAGCGTGCTGGATGAATATTACTGGCTGAACAAGGAAGACCCCAACTACTCTCTCTGCCGCGCTACCGTGGACCGCGGTCAGGACGCCCACACCGATGGTAAGTTCGGCCTGTCCGATAAGGGTGCCATGGAGATCATGAAGCTGTTCTTTACCCCTGACGAGCAGCTGCAGGATAAGAAGATTACCGACTTCTTTGATGATGAGGTGCTGAACTCCAACTTCTGGCTGTACTGGCGCACCATGTTTGCCTTTGAAAATTGGCACAGTGCGCTGGAAATGAAGCTCTACCTCAAGCGCTATATCCACCACATCG
>OCPS01001167.1_pt1 | contig 23550 bp, 17 predicted proteins | sample 1538651 | NCBI WGS metagenome assembly OCPS01 (sample SAMN04571715, study PRJEB22368) | human gut metagenome | biome: human gut; material: stool | host: Homo sapiens | place: Luxembourg | collected 2012-09-21 | reverse complement strand
CTTCTGAACAAAAAAGATTCCGAATATTATCCGGAAACAAAGCGGCAGGCGCTGCTGGCACTTTCTACGTATCCGGGCGGACTGCAGGTTGGCGGCGGTATCGACGCGGAAAATGCCTGCGAATTTCTGACGGCCGGTGCAAGCCATGTGATCGTGACATCGTATGTGTTCCGGGATGGCCATGTATTCTATGAAAATCTCGAAAAACTGGTAACGACTGTTGGAAAACAGCGGCTGACCATGGACTTAAGCTGCCGGAAACGAAACGGGAAATATTATATTGTAACGGACCGCTGGCAAAAGTTTACAGAGGAAGAAGTAACGGAACCGCTCCTGCATCATCTGACGGAATACTGTGATGAATTTCTGATCCACGCGGTAGATGTCGAAGGAAAAGCATCCGGTATCGAGACAGAACTGGTGGAATTACTTGCGAAAATGAAAGATTTCCCTGTTACATATGCCGGCGGCGTCGGAAACTTTGCGGATCTGGAACTGCTGAAAAAGGTTGGGAACGATCATGTGGATGTGACGATCGGAAGCGCACTGGATCTGTTTGGCGGAAACATGAAATTTGAAGACGTACTGGAAATGTGCAGAAGGTAAGGAAAAAGATAACAAGCAAAGAAAATAACATGACAGGATAAAGTGTGTTTGATTTCCTCATATAGATGCGAGAAAAAATGGACGGAAAGAAAGAATCACAAAAATTGCAGGAAAAAACTCTAAAATATTCATGAATTTTCTAAATACTATTGCAAATAGAGACAACTATTGCTATAATTAGAGTTACTTACAGGGGAAGTGAAGAGCCTGTAAAATTTGAGAGCAAAGGGGTTGGGCATAATGAAAATTACCATCAGCGGAAAAAATATTGACGTGACAGAGGGATTAAAAGCCGCGGTCAATGAAAAACTTGGCAAACTGGAGAAATATTTTACGCCTGACACAAATGTCATTGTAACCTTAAGTGTAGAGAAAGAAAGACAGAAAATTGAGGTTACCATTCCGGTAAAAGGAAATATCATCCGTTCCGAGCAGGTAAGCAACGATATGTACGTATCCATCGATCTGGTAGAGGAAGTCATCGAACGCCAGCTTCGCAAATACAAAAACAAAATTGCCGACAAACAGCAGGAAGCAGGAAACTTCCAGAAAGAATATCTGGAGCATGACTATCTGGAGGACGAAGACATCCAGATCATCCGTACGAAAAAATTCGGCATGAAACCAATGTATCCGGAAGATGCCTGTGTACAGATGGAACTTCTTGGACACACCTTCTTCGTATTCCGCAATGCAGAGACCGACGAAGTAAACGTCGTTTACAAGAGAAAGAACAACACCTACGGTCTGATCGAGCCGGAGTGCTGAAAAGTAAATAAAGAATGAACAGTCACCCTGTTTCCAGCTTAGAAAAGCTGTGAAACAGGGTGATTTTTTCGCGGAAAGAGCCGGAAAGTCCGGGAAAAGCCGTAAAAACAGCGGAAAACCGGGGAACGGCACCAAATGTTTACGAAAAATTCATTGTTATCTTGTGCCAGAAGTGGTAGAATAGTACCATATGTTAATATGGCAATTAATAGAGAAAGCAGGAGCAAACATTCTATGAAATTCACAGAAAAACTTTTTGGTACGCACAGTGAGCGCGAGCTGAAACGAATCTATCCAATTGTAGACAAAATCGAAGCTCTCCGCCCGACCATGCAGGCGCTGACCGATGAAGAGCTGCGTGCCAAGACAAAGGAATATAAAGACCGCTACAACGGAGGCGAATCCCTGGATTCCATTCTCCCGGAAGCATTCGCAACCGTCCGCGAGGCAGCAAAACGTTCCCTCGGTATGGAGCACCACCGCGTACAGCTGATGGGTGGTATTATCCTCCATCAGGGCCGTATCGCTGAGATGAAAACCGGTGAAGGAAAAACCCTCGTTTCCACCCTTCCGGCTTACTTGAATGCATTGACCGGACGCGGTGTCCACATTGTTACCGTCAACGATTACCTGGCAAACCGAGATGCTGAGTGGATGGGCAAAGTCCACAGATTCCTCGGTCTGACCGTCGGTGTCGTTCTGAACGATATGAAGAACGATGAGCGCCGCCAGCAGTATGCATGCGACATCACCTACATCACCAACAATGAGCTTGGTTTCGATTACCTGCGTGACAACATGGTGATCTACAAAGAGCAGCTCGTACAGAGAGAGCTTGCTTACTGTATCATCGACGAGGTCGACTCCGTCCTGATCGACGAGGCAAGAACACCTCTGATTATTTCCGGACAGAGCAGCAAATCCACCAAGCTGTACGAGACCGCAGATATTCTGGCACACCAGATGCAGCGCGGCGAGGCAAGCGGCGAGATGACCAAGATGACCGCGATCATGGGCGAGGAGATCGAGGAGACCGGAGACTTCATCGTCAACGAGAAGGACAAATTCGTTACCCTGACCGATGACGGTGTGAAGAAAGTCGAGAACTTCTTCCATATCGAGAACCTCTCCGATCCGGAGAACCTGGAGATCCAGCACAACGTGATCCTGGCGCTGCGTGCCAATTATCTGATGCACCGCGACAAGGACTATGTAGTCAAAGACGACGAGGTTCTGATCGTCGATGAGTTCACCGGCCGTATCATGCCGGGCCGCCGTTATTCCGATGGTCTGCATCAGGCAATCGAGGCAAAAGAGCACGTTAAAGTAAGAAGAGAGAGCAAGACTCTGGCAACCATCACGTTCCAGAACTTCTTTAACAAATACGAGAAAAAAGCCGGCATGACCGGTACTGCCCTCACCGAGGAGCAGGAGTTCCGTGACATCTACGGCATGGACGTTATCGAGATCCCGACCAACCGCCCGGTCATCCGTGTGGATATGGACGATGCCGTATACATGACGAAAAAAGAGAAATTCCACGCAGTCGTAGAGGAAGTCAAAGAGGCACATGCCGTGAACCAGCCGGTTCTGGTTGGTACCATCACCATTGAGACTTCCGAGCTGATCAGCAAAATGCTGCGCCGCGAGGGAATCCCGCATCAGGTCTTAAATGCGAAGTTCCATGAGCTCGAGGCAGAAATCGTAGCGCATGCCGGTGAGGCAGGAGCCGTTACCATCGCGACCAACATGGCCGGCCGTGGTACCGATATCAAGCTGGATGATGTGGCAAAAGCTGCCGGCGGCTTAAAGATCATCGGCACCGAGCGTCATGAGTCCCGCCGTATCGACAATCAGCTCCGTGGTCGTTCCGGCCGTCAGGGAGACCCGGGTGAGTCCCGTTTCTACATTTCCCTGGAAGACGATCTGATGAGACTCTTCGGTTCCGAAAAACTGATGGGCATTTTCAAATCCCTCGGCGTACCGGAAAATGAGCAGATCGAGCACAAGATGCTTTCTTCCGCCATCGAAAAAGCGCAGAAGAAGATCGAGGGCAACAACTACGGAATCCGTAAAAACCTGCTCGACTATGACCAGGTCAACAACGAGCAGCGTGAGATCATCTACAAAGAGAGACGCCGCGTTCTGGACGGCGAGAGCATGAGAGACACCATCTTCAAGATGATTGCCGACACCATCGACAATACTGTGGATCTCTGCATCGGCGAGAACACAGAGCAGTCCGAGTGGGATCTGACCGAGTTAAATGAGATGCTGCTCTCCATCATGCCGGTGAAGGCAGTGACAAAAGAGCGCGTAGAGAAGATTTCCAAAAACGAGCTGAAACAGCAGTTAAAAGAGGAAGCTGTTAAACTCTACGAGGAGAAAGAAGCAGAATTCCCGGAGGAGGAGCAGATTCGTGAGCTTGAGCGTGTCGTTCTTCTGAAGGTTATCGACCAGAAGTGGATGGATCATATCGATGATATGGATCAGCTCCGCGAGGGTATCGGCCTGCAGGCATACGGCCAGAGAGACCCGAAGGTTGAGTACAAGATGGCAGCTTACGACATGTTTAACGAAATGCTCGAGTCCATCCAGCAGGATACCGTCCGTCTCCTGTTCCATGTACGTGTTGAGCAGAAAGTAGAACGTGAGCAGGTAGCCAAAGTGACCGGAACCAACAAAGACGAGTCCGGCCCGAGAAAACCGGTACAGCGCGCAGAGCGTAAGATCTATCCAAACGATCCATGCCCGTGCGGAAGCGGCAAGAAGTATAAACAGTGCTGCGGAAGAAAACCGGTTTGATAAAAGCAGAACAGCAGTGAGACGGATGAGCACGATCCGTTTGACAAAGCACGCAGCTTCCCTACCAGAAGCTGCGTGTCATACAAAATATAAAACAGAAAGCAGGTGAAGCTTGTGGTAGTTGAATTAGACCAGTTCAAAATGGAACTTGGCACATACGATAAACCATTAGTGGAAGTGAGGGATTCACTTTGACCTCGCTAACAAAGAGCAGAGGATCGAAGAATTAGAGCGTAAAATGGAGGAACCCAATTTCTGGGACAACCCCGAAGAAGCGCAGGAGCAGATGAAACAGCTGAGCAGCATGAAAGAGGACAGAGATACGTATCAGAAACTGGTATCCGCCAAAGAAGATATGGAAACTCTGATCGAGATGGGACAGGAGGAGGATGACGATTCCGTTGTTCCGGAAATCGCGGAAATGATGGAAGAGTTCAAGGCATCCTTCGATGCCATCCGCATCAAAACCCTGCTGTCCGGCGAATTTGACAAGGACAATGCGATCATCAAACTGAACGCAGGTGCAGGCGGAACCGAGGCGTGCGACTGGTGCGGCATGCTGTACCGTATGTACACCAGATGGGCAGAACGCAAAGGCTTTACGATCGAGGAACTCGACTTTCTGGACGGTGATGAGGCCGGTGTGAAGTCCGTGACATTCCAGGTCAACGGCGAAAACGCTTACGGTTATCTGAAATCTGAAAAAGGCGTTCACCGTCTCGTCCGTATTTCTCCGTTCAACGCGGCAGGAAAACGCCAGACATCGTTCGTATCGTGCGATGTTATGCCGGATATCGACAAAGAGATCGATGTTGAGGTTCGTGATGAGGATATTCGTATCGATACGTACCGTTCCAGCGGTGCCGGCGGACAGCACATCAACAAGACGTCATCGGCGATCCGAATCACGCATATGCCGACCGGCATCGTGGTTACGTGCCAGAATGAGCGTTCCCAGTTCCAGAACAAGGACAAGGCAATGCAGATGCTGAAAGCAAAATTGTATATGCTGAAACTCCAGGAGCAGGCAGATAAGCTGAGCGACATCCGCGGCGAAGTAACCGAGATCGGCTGGGGCAACCAGATCCGTTCTTACGTTATGCAGCCATACACCATGGTCAAAGACCACCGTACCAACGCAGAGACCGGAAACGTCGATGCAGTCATGGACGGCGGAATTGATCTGTTTATCAACGCATATCTGAAGTGGATTGCCCTCGGAACCGGAGCGAAAGAGGAAGAAGCATAATTCGGCTGTGGGCAGAGCACAGTGACAAGTAAAATAAGGAGCATTTTCACCAACAGAGGACGGAAATGCTCCTTTCTGTTTTGAAGCCAAAGGCAAACAGGAGGTAAAAGTATGGGTATTATCAGAGCAGCAGTCAATGCAGTACACGGCAGTCTCGCCGATCAGTGGCTGGAGACCGTGGAACCGTATGAGATGGGGGAACATACGGTATTTACAGAGGGAATTCTGGTAAGAAAAGGCCAGAATAAAAAGGGAAGCCAGACGATTTCAAACGGTTCTGTGATCCATGTCTATGACAATCAGTTTATGATGCTGGTGGACGGCGGAAAGATCATTGATTACACCGCAGAGCCGGGCTACTTTACCGTAGACCAGTCATCGTCTCCGTCGATGTTCAGCGGATCGCTTGACGCAGCCGTAAAAGATACGTTTGAGCGCCTGAAATTCGGCGGCCAGACCCCGCATGAGCAGAGAGTTTTCTATATTAATCTGCAGGAAATCAAGGGAATCAAATTTGGAACGAGAAATCCGGTCAACTATTTCGACCAGTTCTACAATGCTGAGCTGTTCCTTCGGGCACACGGTTCCTATTCCATCCGCATCGTCGATCCGCTCCGCTTCTACGCAGAGGCTGTGCCGAGAAACGCATCCCGCGTGGAGATCGAGGATATCAACGAGCAGTATATGAACGAATTTTTAGAGGGCCTGCAGTCCTCGATCAATCAGATGGCAGCCGACGGCATCCGCATTTCGTTCGCAGCATCCAAGAGCGCCGAGCTGTCCCGCTACATGGCAGATGCGATGGATGAGAGCTGGCGGGCAATGCGCGGCATGGAGATCCAGTCCGTGGCAATCGCAAGCCTTTCCTACGATGAAGCTTCCCAGAAACTGATCCAGATGCGCAACGAAGGTGCGATGATGTCTGATCCATCGATCCGTGAGGGCTATGTACAGGGAGCGATGGCACGCAGTATGGAGAAAGCAGCAGCCAACCCAAACGGAGCCATGAACGGCTTTATGGGTGTTCAGATGGGCATGAATGCCTTCGGTTCCTCGTTTGCATCGGCGTCCGCTTCGAATCAGCAGCAGATGCAGCAGCAGGCGGCAGCCAAGGCACAGCAGGAAGCTGCAAAAGGCGTATGGAAATGCTCCTGCGGAACGGAGAACACCGGCAATTTCTGCTCAAACTGCGGAAGTGCAAAGCCGATGGTGTGGATCTGCGGCAAGTGTGGAACCGAGAACAGCGGTAAATTCTGTTCGAACTGTGGCAGCCCGAAACCGGAAGCGGCAGGAAAATGGGTCTGCGCATGCGGAACGGAGAATACCGGCAAGTTCTGCTCGAACTGCGGAAAACCAAGACAGTAAAAGAAAACAGATAACCATCCAATACAACAGCGGCTCCGGGGAAGGAGGGATAGAATATGGAGGTTATTACATACAAATGCCCGAACTGCGGAGGCGATCTGACCTTCGATCCGGCAAGCGGAAAGTATAAATGCGAGTACTGCCTGTCCTCGTTTACACAGGAAGAAGCCGAAAAGGCGAACCCGAAAGCAGCGGAAGCGCTGAACGGGGAGGACGATGCTGCCGGTGCACAGGAAGCATCCGATGCACAGAAGGAAAGCAGTACGGAGGAAACAAAAGGGGAAACAGAGCAGGGCGAAGCAGTTGTCTACACCTGCCCGAACTGCGGCGCCGAGATTGTGACCGATGCGACGACGGCAGCGACATACTGTTTCTACTGCCACAACCCGGTGGTGCTTTCCGGCCGGCTTTCGGGAGAATATATGCCGGATTTTGTGCTGCCGTTCAAAATCAGCAAGGAGCAGGCAATCGAGAAATTTTTGTCATTTACCCGGAAGAAACACTTTATTCCGAAGGATTTTTTCGAAAAGAGTCAGGTACAGAAGATGACAGGTGTCTATTTCCCGTACTGGATTTACGGCGGAGACTTTGAGACGGATTACATGGCACACGGCCGGAAGGTGAGAGTCTGGCAGACCGGTGATGTGGAGTACAAAGAGACCAGCATCTACGATGTCCGTCGGGAGGGCGAGGTCCGCGTGGACGGTCTGTCGCGCAATGCACTGAACAAGGCCGACCGCGATCTGATCGAATGCGTGCAGCCCTATCGTCTGGAGGAGATGCAGCCGTTTTCTATGGGCTATCTTTCCGGATTTCAGGCGGAAAAACGTGATATCGAACAGGCGCAGATCGCACCGGAACTGAAAAAAGAACTGGAGACGATGGCGCGCGGCGCAATGCGGAACGAGGCGAACGAGTATCTCTCCCTCGAGCAGGAGAAAATGAAGATTTCTCCAAAGCGGGAGGACTGGCGTTACGTACTGTTTCCGGTCTGGACACTGACGTATCCGGGAAAAGACGGGAAGGTTTACTACTATGCGATGAACGGCCAGACCGGAACGATCAACGGCGATTTTCCCTATGAGCGGAAGAGAGCCCTTCTGACGTCGGCTGTGAGTGCTCTTCTGGTTCTGATTGTGATGCTGATAGGAGGGTATTTCGCATGAGAAGAATGAAAAAAGCAGGACAATATCTGCTCGGAATTTTTGCGGCCCTTCTGCTGTGCGGAGTTTTTTCTGTGAATATTGTAAAAGCCGAATCCCAGTATGTCTACGACAATGCATCACTTCTTTCCGATGAGGAGGAGCAGGACCTCGAGAGATCCTGTACAGAGTTCGAGCGCAATACAAAGCTCCATATGGTCATCCTGACCGAGCGCAGCAGTGGTTCCGAGGACTGTCAGGCGATTGCAGATGATTTTTATGACAAAAAGTATCCGAAAGAGCCAAACGGTGTCTGCTTCCTCATCGACATGGGACAGCGCCAGATCGTGATTTCGACGTCCGGTATTATGCAGTATTATATGTCCGATGCGGAAATTGATGATATCCTGCAGGCGGCGCAGGGCTACGCGAAAGACGGCGACTATGCGGGAACCTTTGCAAAAATGATTACGATGACGCAGGAATGCTTCGACCGAGGCGTTTCCGATGCGGACTATCTGATTACAGAAGATGGTTCCATTATTCATTACCGTAAGATCAACAGCACGGAGGCTCTTATTGCTGTTATCGCAGCTGCTGCGACAGGAATTCTTGTTTATTTTGGAATTTGGAAAAGCTATCGACGAAAGAAAAACCGTGGTGCAAAGAGCTATGCGGATCTGAAACGCGTAAACATCAGAGACCGCAGGGATGTGCTGATCGACCGTCATGTATCGATGCACAAAATCCAGAAGGATGATGGAAACCACGGCGGAGGCGTTTCTGGCGGCGGAGGTGGCGGCGGAAGCACCGTTCACACTTCGTCGAGCGGAAACAGTCACGGCGGCGGAAGCATTGGCTTCTGAAAACCGATTCGAAAAAATTCCTTGCGTATTGTGTCGGAATATGATACGATCTTTCCTGTGAAAACAAATGTATTTCCTGGAAAGAGTATAAAGGTAGAGGATTGCCATGAGAGAAGAGAAAACAAAGTACTATGTAATCAAAGAAAAAGCGGTTCCCGAGGTTCTTTTGAAGGTCATCGAGGCCAAACGGCTGATGGATATGCAGGAGCTTACCGTGCAGCAGGCAACGGAAAAAGCGGGAATCAGCAGAAGCTCTTTCTATAAATACAAAGATGATATTCTTCCTTTTCATGACAATGCAAAAGGAAAAACGATTACGTTTATTCTGCAGATGGACGATGAGCCGGGACTGCTTTCCGATGTGCTGAAGATTATCGCCGAGTTTCACGGAAACATTCTGACCATTCATCAGACGATTCCGTTAAACGGCGTGGCGTCACTGACAATCAGCGTGGATATCGCGGAAGACCGGGGAGACGCCTCGGAGATGATCAACGAGATTGAGTCCAGACAGGGAGTTCATTATTTTAAAATTTTAGGACAGGAGTCCTGAAAAAGAAAAAGCAAGAGAGGGACAAAAGAGATGATTCAGATTGCAGTATTAGGATATGGCACCGTTGGTTCCGGCGTGGTAGAAGTCATCAACACGAACCATGACAGCATCAACAAGAGAGCAGAGAACGAGATTAATATCAAATACGTTCTGGATTTAAGAGATTTCCCGGGAGATCCAGTGGAAAAAGTGCTGGTACATGATTACGAAGTGATCGCAAACGATCCGGAGGTTGATATTGTTGTCGAGGTCATGGGCGGCGTTGAGCCGGCTTACACCTTCACAAAACGTGCGCTGGAGGCTGGAAAGAGCGTCTGCACATCCAACAAAGAGCTGGTGGCAAGACACGGTACCGAGCTTCTTGCAATTGCAAAAGAGCACGGCGCAAACTATCTGTTTGAGGCAAGCTGCGGCGGCGGTATCCCGATCATCCGTCCGTTAAACTCCTCCCTGACTGCAGATGAGATCGATGAAGTAACTGGTATCTTAAATGGTACCACGAACTATATCTTAAGCAAAATGGCAAGCGACGGTTCCGATTTCGCGGATGTATTAAAAGAGGCACAGCGCCTCGGCTACGCAGAGCGCAACCCGGAAGCAGATGTAGAAGGCTACGATGCGTGCCGTAAAATTGCGATTCTTTCTTCTCTTGCTTATGGAAAAGAAGTCAATTACGAAGAGGTTTACACCGAGGGAATCACAAAGATCACCGCAGAGGATATCAAATATGCGACCTCGATGGGAACCGCAATCAAACTGCTCGCAACAAGCCGCAAGGTGGGTGATCGGTATTACGCTATGGTAAGCCCGGTGATGATTGACGCGAAAAACCCGCTGTACAGCGTAAACGGTGTCTTCAACGCCATCTTCATCCACGGAAATGTACTGGGTGATGCGATGTTCTACGGAAGCGGAGCAGGAAAGCTTCCGACCGCAAGTGCCGTTGTAGCCGATGTCGTAGACTGCGCAAAGAACAAAGGCAGAAACATCATGATGAGCTGGAGCGAGGAAAAACTGGACCTGCTGCAGATCGATGATGTAAAGAGCCGCTTCTTCGTCCGCGTGTCCGGCCACGCCGCAGAGCGCCAGAGTGAGATCGAGGAGCTGTTCGGAAAAGTAGAAATCGTAGCAGTTCCAAGTCTGTCCGAGGAGTTCGCATTTATTACCGGCGAAATCACAGAGCAGGAGTACAGAGAAAAAGCAGAGAAACTCGACGGAATCCAGAGCAGAATCCGCGCGAGAATTTAACCAAAATAAGCTGTGTAGCAGCTATTGGGTATAGAATGATGCAGCAAAGCGGATTGCGAATATCCGCCTGACGCGAAGATAAGAATAAAAAAAGACGTTTCGCATCTGTCAATGAGACAGGGCGGAACGTCTTTTTTATCAATTAAAGGTCCGTACCGGAACCAAAAGAATCCATATCGTATCCCACCGGTTCTGCTGCAGGGCACAGGATATCTTTCCGTTCCTGATAGAAGGCAGCCATTGTGATCTGCATATAGGGCATTACCCACAAAAAGCCGATGGCACAGGAACAGGATGCGAGAATCTCAAGCCCTAAGAAACTTAAGAGAAGCAGAATGTAGCGGAAAAAGTTCTTCTTCATCATCGCAAAGCTCTGACGGATCGCCTGGATCGGGCCGATGCCGGGAGCGTCGTTCATCACGAAGGTGGAAAGGGAAAACGGAACCAGCACCAGCGTGGAAACGAGAGAGCCGATCAGCTTGTAAACGTAAACGTTCATCAGAGAAGAAAGCTCGGCTTCGATGGAAAGTGCTGTTCCAAGCGTCAGTTCCGCACTCGGGGAGGAAAGATACTGGAAGCCCGGAATGCTGGAAATCAGGGCGATCACGGAGCTGATGCCGTTGATGATAAGGAACATCAGCACGTACTGGTCCGGGTGGTGATAGAAAGCGTAGAGCATATCACCGACGGAAATCGGTTCCCCGCGCAGCGTTGAGAGGCAGATCTTTAAGTAGCCCGCCTGAAAGAGGCTGAGGAGCAGGGAAAACAGGAACAGCGTCAGATTCAGGAAAATGATATCGTACAGCGTTGTGCCTGAAAAAATCAGCGTCGGGATGAGGGAGCAGGAGAAGGTGAGAAACAGGTTGATCGCGGTTGCGCCCACCAGCGTGCCGCATCGGCCTGCCATGGCCTCACGGGCCTGCTTTTTCAGTTCTGAAAATTTCTGTTTTTGTCCGTTCATGAAAAATCCTTTCTGGTACCTAGATGGTATTTCCGTCGGTGGTTGTTCCGTTATCCGGTGTCATCTGGTATTCCTGCATGTACTGATTGTAATACCGCTCAAGCAGGTTGGTGCTGCCGCCGCTGACCATGTTGAAAAGCAGGAAAGCATACATGCAGATACCGACAATTATGCCGATGGTACAGCCCGCCAGACCGGCTTTTGCCGTGCCGCTCATGCGTCCTGCGCCGCGGCTTAAAAGGGCGAAGATCACGCCGAGCGAGCCGAAAAACAGGGAACCCATGTTGAGCATGAACAAAAAGGAGCAGATCGCCATGACCATCGAAGCGGCCGCAAGGGCCTGCGAACCCGTCTTGCGCGGCGGCTGTACGGGAGGCTGCTGCTGGTAATGCTGATACGGTCCGGGACGCTGGCCCTCAGGCACGCCGTACGGATGGGAGGACTGATAGGAATCTCCGGACTCATTGGTGTTTGGATCGTAATTTTCTGGTGTCATAAAATGTCCTTTCTTCTGCAAAAAAGCGCGGTTTCACACGCAGTCTGTCAAAAAAGCTATAGTAAAGATTTTATCATGTAAGGTTGACAAAAACAAGACCTATTGATAAGGTAATAGAGTGGCTGTTCCGCCAAGGGTCCCGCTTTTTATGCGGGAAAAACAGAGAAGGAACAGCGTGTTTTGGAAGAGACAACAGGAGGAATTTACCTATGGATATGAATCAGGTATTGGCAGCTGAGCTGAACGTCAAACCGTGGCAGGTAGAAGCTGCAGTGAAACTGATTGACGAGGGAAACACGATCCCTTTTATTTCACGATATCGAAAAGAAGCAACAGGTTCCTTAAACGATGAGATACTGCGAAATCTGTACGATCGTCTGATGTACCTGCGCAGTTTAAATGACCGCAAGGCCGTTGTCCTTGCGAGCATCGAGGAGCAGGGCAAGCTGACCGCAGAACTGAAAAAATCCATCGAAGAGGCCGCAACTCTCGTGGTCGTAGAGGATTTATACCGCCCGTACCGTCCGAAACGCCGGACGCGTGCGACGATCGCAAAAGAAAAAGGACTGGAGCCGCTGGCGAATATCATTCTTCTGCAGATGACAAAAGAGCCGCTCGAAAAAGAGGCAGAGGCTTTTGTTTCAGAAGAAAAGGAAGTCAAAACGGCAAAAGACGCCATTGCTGGTGCCTGCGACATCATCGCCGAGAGCATTTCCGATGAGGCCGATTACCGTATGGAGATCCGCCGCAGAACCGAGGCGAAGGGCCTGATCGTCTCGACAGCAAAGGATGAGAAAGCAGAGTCCGTTTACGAGAATTACTATGAGTTTTCCGAGCCGGTATCGAAAATTGCCGGACACCGTGTGCTGGCACTGAACCGCGGTGAGAAAGAAAAATTCCTGAACGTCAAAATTGAGGCGCCGACGGAAGAAATCCTGCGTTATCTCGAGAAAAAAATCATCACCAAAGAGAATCCGCAGACAAAGCCGGTTCTGCAGGCGACCATCGAGGATGCCTACAACCGTCTGATCGCTCCGGCCATCGAGCGTGAGGTCAGAAATCAGCTCACCGAAAAGGCAGAGGACGGTGCGATCAAGGTCTTTGGAAAGAACCTTGAGCAGCTTCTGATGCAGCCGCCGATCGCAGGCCAGGTTGTCCTTGGATGGGACCCGGCGTTCCGTACGGGATGCAAGCTGGCCGTTGTCGATGCGACTGGAAAAGTGCTCGATACCACCGTGGTTTACCCGACCGCGCCGACGAACGAGAAGAAGATTGCGGCAGCGAAAGCCACTGTAAAAGATCTGATCCACAAATACGGCGTCACCCTGATTTCTGTCGGAAACGGAACTGCAAGCCGTGAGTCCGAGCAGATCATCGTCGAGATCTTAAAAGAGATCCCGGAGAAGGTTGCGTATGTGATCACAAACGAGGCAGGAGCGTCCGTTTACTCCGCAAGCAAGCTGGCAACCGAGGAATTCCCGAACTTTGATGTCGGACAGCGAAGCGCCGCTTCCATCGCACGCCGTGTGCAGGATCCGCTGGCAGAGCTCGTCAAAATTGATCCGAAATCGATCGGCGTCGGCCAGTATCAGCACGATATGAACCAGAAGAAGCTCGGCGAGGCGCTCGGCGGTGTCGTTGAGGACTGCGTGAATAAAGTCGGCGTGGATCTGAATACGGCATCAGCGTCGCTTCTGGAATACATTTCCGGTGTCAGCAAGGTGATTGCGAAAAATATTGTATCATACCGCGAGGAGAACGGCCGTTTCGAGAGCAGAAAAGAGCTCCTGAAAGTGGCAAAACTCGGACCGAAGGCGTTTGAGCAGTGCGCGGGCTTTATGCGCATCACCGGCGGCAAAAATCCGCTGGACGGCACAAGCGTTCATCCGGAGAGCTATGAGGCAGTAGAGAAGCTGTTTGCAAAGTTAAATATGAAGACAGAGCAGATCAGCGAGGGACCGACGGCGTTCTTCATCAAAGATTACAAAAAGATGGCAGAGGAGATCGGTGTCGGCGAGATTACGCTGCGCGATATCATCAAAGAGCTGCAGAAGCCTGGCCGTGACCCGCGTGACGAGATGCCGCGCCCGATCCTGCGCACCGACGTGCTCGATATGAAGGACCTGAAGGTCGGCATGATCTTAAAGGGAACCGTGCGCAACGTCATTGACTTCGGTGCATTCGTCGATATCGGCGTGCATCAGGACGGACTCGTCCACATTTCCCAGATGACGAAACGCTTCATCAAGCATCCGCTGGAGGCTGTGAGCGTCGGCGATATCGTGGAAGTGAAGGTCATCAGCCTTGATCTGGCGAAGAAGCGGATCGGGCTGTCGATGCTGCTGGATAAATAAAGTGTGATACGTGGGCTGCCCGAAAGAAAACAGGGGCAGCCCGCGGTGTATCAAAGGGGGATTACCATGAATGAGGAAGAAGTGCTGGTCGGACGGATTCAGGATCTGGCAGAGCAGTGTTATCACAGGGATGTTCCGTCACACACGGAGTTTCTGACGCTGGCGGAGCAGGATCTGTTCTACCGTACGGTAAATAAAATCCCGGGCGTGCGTTACGTGCTGTCCGGCGGATACGAGGCGGCAGAGCGGAAAGCGGCGCTGTTTCTGCCATCCTATGCAGAGGACGGTGATGCGTCGATGCTTCCGATCGCAGTCGTGCGCATCAGCCCGCTGAATGAAAAATTTGCGGATGCGCTGTCACACCGTGATTTCTTAGGATCACTGATGAATCTCGGCGTGGAGCGGTATAAGCTGGGAGACATTCTGATCGATGGAAACCAGGCGTATCTGATCTGTATGGCGGATATGGCGGACTACATCTGTGCGGAGCTGAAAAAAGTGCGCCATACGAGCGTGTACTGTGAAGTCGAGGCGGGACTGCCGGAGGAGCTGACGGAGCCGAAAACCGAGCGGAAAGAAGGCTCCGTCGCTTCCGTGCGGCTCGATGCGGTGCTGTCGCTGGCGTTCAGCAGTTCGCGGAGCAAAATGGTGCCGCTGATCGAGGGCGGCCAGGTGTTTATCAACGGAAAGCTGGTGACATCGCCGAGTGCGTCATTAAAAGAGGACGATCTCGTGACCGTGCGCCATATGGGAAAATTCCGCTATGTGGGCGTGCAGAACCAGACGAAAAAGGGAAGGCTGTACGTGGCTGTTGAACGATTTGTCTCATAATAGATATTTTGAGGGATTTTACAGGAAAAGACCATTGACAGTGTTTGTAAAAAGACGGTATTATAGAGGGTATGTAGAAGGTCCGCAGTTATGAGAATTTTCATGAAATTTTTCATACAGAAGCGGACTGCGAAGATTACGTATCAGGAAGGCAGGAAGAAAAAATGGGAAAAATTATACTGACCGGCGACCGACCGACCGGCAAGCTGCATGTAGGACATTACGTTGGTTCACTGCGCCGCCGCGTGGAGCTGCAGAACTCCGGTGAATTCGATAAAATTTACATCATGATTGCAGACGCACAGGCGCTGACCGACAATGCGGACAACCCGGAGAAGGTGCGCCAGAACATTCTGGAGGTAGCACTGGATTACCTTTCCTGCGGACTTGATCCGGAAAAGAGCACCATCTTTATCCAGTCTCAGATTCCGGAACTGTGCGAGCTTTCTTTCTATTATATGAATCTCGTTACGGTTTCCAGACTGCAGAGAAATCCAACCGTGAAATCGGAGATCCAGATGAGAAACTTTGAGGCGAGCATCCCGGTTGGATTCTTCACCTACCCGATCAGCCAGGCAGCCGACATCACTGCATTCAAGGCAACGACCGTTCCGGTTGGAGAGGATCAGATGCCGATGATCGAGCAGACACAGGAGATCGTCCACAAATTCAATACGGTTTATGGCGAGGCACTTGTGCAGCCGAAGATTATGCTGCCGGAGAATGATTCCTGCAGACGTCTGCCGGGTATCGATGGAAAAGCGAAGATGAGTAAATCGCTCGGAAACTGCATTTACCTGTCCGAGGAGCCGGATGAGATCAAGAAAAAAGTCATGAGCATGTACACCGACCCGGATCACATCAAGATCACCGACCCGGGCAAGATCGAGGGAAATACCGTATTTACTTATCTCGATGCATTCTGCCATCCGGAGCACTTCGAGCGCTATCTGCCGGATTACGCAAATCTCGACGAGCTGAAAGCACATTACCAGAGAGGCGGCCTTGGCGATGTCAAAGTGAAGAAGTTCCTGAACAATGTACTGCAGGAGACCTTAGAGCCGATCCGCAATCGCAGAAAAGAGCTGGAAAAAGACATTCCGGCGATCTATGAGATGCTGAAAAAAGGCAGCGAAGAGGCAGAAAAAGTTGCCGCTCAGACACTGGCGGATGTCAAAGCAGCCATGAAAATCAACTATTTTGATGATCTGGACCTGATCCGTTCCCAGGCAGAGCGTTACGGCAAATAATTACCAATAGAAGATGAATGGAAAAAGCGGACATTATGGTTCCGCTTTTTCTGTTGCAGGGCGGACGAAAGTTCGAAGTCCTGCGGTCGGAGAGGATAGCATATGGTCATACATGGATTTCAAAAGCTGACGCTGCTGGATTACCCGGGCAAGGTGGCGTGCACATTGTTTTCGGGCGGATGTAATTTCCGCTGCCCGTTCTGCCAGAACGGAAATCTCGTGCAGCATCCCGAATGGGAGCCGGTAATTCCGGAGGAGGAGATTTTTGCAGTGCTCGAAAAGCGGCGCGGCGTGCTGGACGGCGTCTGCGTGACGGGCGGTGAGCCGACGCTGGATCCGGATCTGGAGCGGTTCGTGACGAAAATTAAGGAACTGGGATATCTTGTGAAGCTCGATACGAATGGATACCGGCCGGAGATTTTGAAAAAGCTGGTGGAAGAGAAGAAAATCGACTACGTCGCCATGGACATCAAAAACGCGCCGTCCCGGTACGGCGAGACGGCGGGCGTGAAAAAGATCGATGTGATGCGGATCAATGAGTCGGTCGAGTTTTTAAAGAGCGGCGTGGTGGACTATGAGTTCCGGACAACGCTCTGCAAAGAGCTGCATGGAAGGGAAGAGATCGAAGCGATCGGAAAGTGGCTTTCCGGGGCAAAACGGTACTTCCTGCAGAATTATCGGGAATCGGATTATGTGATTGATCCGAGGTTCTCGGGGTATGCGAGGGAACAGCTCGAACAGTTCTGCGAGATCCTGCGCGGAAAGATTGAGACGGTGGAGATCCGCGGCGTGGATTAAAAAACGCTTTAAAGCGTGCGGTACCAGTAGCCGAAGCGGGCATCGGGTGCGAGCTCGGAGGGGCGCATCGCCTGCTTGAAGTGGAAAAAGCCGAAGAGGCTTGCCATGAACTGCTCATTCGGCGTGTAGACGCCGGGGACGCCGAAATACCAGAGTTCCTGCTGGTCGCGGTTCCGGGCGAGGAGCAGATGGCGATAGGACGAGGAGCCATGGAGGACGAAGCGGTTCGCATCCACCGAAAGACCGGCGGCGCGGAGCTGTGGAAGATCGTCGAGTGAGAGGCGCAGGCAGTCGGTCAGATCATCATCTGGGAACGGATGGAACTCCGGGAACTGGTCCTGAAGCTGGAGATAGAGAGCAGCCCGGGACGGCGGCACGGCTGCTGCGGCGGGAAAATCGGCGGAAGTCATATGTAGCGGCTGGGCGGCAGAATCCGGGATGGGCTGCGGCGGTTCCGGGTTGGCAGAGGGATAGCTTTCTGCGGTTTTCACAGATTCCGCGGATGCGGGATGGAGTGTGTTGGCGGATGATTGCGTGATCCTGTCTGCAGGAACGGTGTTTACCGTGTCAGTTGATGTGGATTCTGTGGAGACGGTGGATTCCGGGCTGGAATTTTGTGGATAAGGTTCGGAATTGCTGCTGAATTCTGTGGAAAGTTCATCGAACTGTGCTTTGGAAGCGTCTGATGATGGCAGGGACTGCGCAGGTACGGCGGAATCCAGAGGTTCGGGTGTTTCGGCAGTTTTCTCTTCGGTCGGTCTGGCACCATTGTCTGCGGATGTTTTGGGCTCCTGCGGGAGCGTGGGAGCGAAAAACTCCGGCTGAATCGGAAGATCGTCCCACTGGGTGGCGATGACGCCGGTCTGGCGGCAGAGCAGGATCAGACCGCCAAGCTCGTCGAGCGTGACATCCGTCTGCCCAATGGCATCGGAGTGCGTGAAGAGTTTTCCACTCGTAGAAGAGCGCCCCGCAAGGAGATTTCCGAGCGGAATGCCGTACATCCGCCCTGACCGGCGGATAAATCCGTAGACCGTGACCGAGGTCTCCGGCGGAAGCGACGGCGATTTGATCTGGAAGTCCATGCGGCAGAAACCGTTCTGCGACTCCACGCGGACAAAGCCGCAGCATCCGCCCTTGCGGTTGTTCGGGTATTCGTATAGATAGGCAATGAAACGCCGGTAATCAGACATAAAAACCTCCTGCATAGAAGTAAAAAGAGTAGAAAAAGATACTGCGCTACAGTTCACGATATGCGGGAAGGACAGAAAATATACGCAGAGAAGAAAGGAAGTGCACAATGGAAGAAGAAACAAAGCTGGAAACGCCGGAGGAAAAAGCGCACCGGAAAGAACGGGAACGCTTCATGCGCCAGGCGATTACGCAGGCGAAGAAAGCAGAAAAGCTGATGGAAGTGCCGATCGGCTGTGTGATTGTGTACGAGGGAAAGGTGATTGCGCGGGGGTATAACCGCAGAAATACGGATAAAAACACGCTGTCCCACGCGGAACTGAATGCGATCCGGAAAGCCAGCAAAAAGCTCGGCGACTGGCGGCTGGAGGGCTGTACGTTGTATGTCACCCTGGAACCGTGCCAGATGTGCGCCGGTGCGATCGTACAGGCGAGAGTCAGCGAAGTCGTCATCGGCAGCATGAACCCGAAGGCGGGCTGCGCGGGATCGATCTTAAATATGCTGGAAATGCACGAGTTTAACCATCAGGTGAAGGTCGAGCGCGGCGTGCTGAAAGAAGAGTGCTCGGAGATGCTGAGTGCGTTTTTCCGGAGACTGCGGGTGGTGAAAAAGAAGAAAAAAGAAGAGAGGAAGAGGGCGGAAGAAGGGAAAGAATAAAAGAAGAGGCAGCATCGGGATGGGATGCTGCCTGAGGAAGATTATTTGTTTGAGTAAGTTGCACTTTCGAATATTTCCGTAAAAAATACAATCCCCGTATTTCTATCGGAAACCATCGAAAAAATCATTGACGAATCCCGAAAAAAGCACTATAATATATGATGTATTTGACAAAATACGGAGAAGTACCCAAGAGGCTGAAGGGTCTGGCTTCGAACACCAGTAGGTCGGAAACGGCGCAAGGGTTCAAATCCCTTCTTCTCCGCTATGCAAAAAAGAGACAGCAAAAAGATTGAAAAATCGAAAAAGCTGTCTCTTTTTCTGTGAGAAATTATGAAATAGATGCAAAACAAAAGAAACAAAGACAGAAAAAGCATCGTCAGTTCACGAAAAGGGACCGATGCACAACAAAGCAAAATAAAAAGGAGAGACAATACATGGCGCAGTTACCACAGGAATTTCTGACCCGCATGCAGGACATGCTGGGCGATGAATTTGATGCATTTTTAACTTCCTACGACGCACCCCGCACAGCCGGGCTGCGTGTGAATACAAAAAAATGCCGGACCGAAGATTTCCCGCCGCTTGTTCCGGGAATGTGGAAGAAAATTCCGTGGATTCCAAACGGCTATTTCGTGCCGGACGGCATGCGCATGGGCCAGTCTCCGCTGTATGCGGCAGGCGTCTTCTATCTGCAGGAGCCAAGCGCCATGACCCCGGCGTCCCGCCTCCCGATCGAACCGGGTGAGCGTGTGCTCGATCTCTGCGCCGCACCGGGCGGCAAGGCAACCGAGCTGAATGCGCGCCTGAAAGGAACCGGCCTTCTCGTCGCCAATGACATCAGCAACGCCCGCGCCAAAGCACTGCTGCGCAATCTGGAGCTGTTCGGAAGTGAAAACGTGCTTGTCACCAATGAGACACCGGCAGGCCTTGCAGACGTATTCCCGGGCTTCTTCGATAAAATCCTCGTGGATGCACCGTGCTCCGGCGAGGGCATGTTCCGGAAAGACGAGGCAGTCATCGGCACCTGGACCCCGGAGCGGCCGGATTTCTTTGCGGATCTGCAGCGCGAGATCACCTCGAATGCTGTCAAAATGCTGCGTCCGGGCGGCCTCATGATGTATTCGACGTGTACCTTCGCCCCGCAGGAGGACGAGGGAACCGTTTCTTTTCTTCTGGAAAACTTCCCGGAAATGGAACTGATCGAGATGGAAGGCTACGAAGGTTTTTCAAAAGGCAATCCAGTCTGGGGAAACGGCGATCCGGAGATCGAAAAGACCGTGCGCATCTGGCCGCATAAAATGAACGGCGAGGGCCATTACCTTGCCCTGTTCCGCAAAAAAGGCGAAGCCATTCCTTATGAGACAGAAGAAAAACCGATCGAAAAGAAAAACAAAAAACAGAAAAACCGGAAAAAAGACCGCGGAACGGAAGCACCGGGTCCGTCGAAAGCAGAAAAACAGATCCTTTCCGATTTCCTGTCCCGGATGACAGCACCGATCCCGGTGGAGGAACTGGAAGTCCGCGCCGGAAAAGTATACCATTCCCCGTCCCTGCCGGATGGCGTGCGGAATCTTCATTTCCTGCGGAACGGTCTGTATCTCGGTGAACTGAAAAAAGACCGTTTCGAGCCGTCACAGCCGTTTGCCGTGACACTCTCCGCGGACAAGTTCAAAGATTACATGAATTTAAAGGCAGATGACGAGCGTACCGAAAAATATCTCCACGGTGAGACAATTTCCGTAGAGCCGGGAGAGACCGCATCGCCGTCGGGCTGGAAGCTGGTCTGCGTCGATGGATTCGGCCTTGGATGGGGCAAACTGGTCAATGGAACCTTGAAAAATAAGTACCCTGTTGGATGGAGAAAGTAGAAAAATCATGCCAGTTTTTGCAGGAAAAACGTCGAAATATTACAAAGTTATTAACAGAAATTAAAAAAGACTTTCATTTCAGACATACTTGTGTTATAATGGCAAAGTACGGCGGGAAAAAAGGCCCATTTTCCGCAGTAACTTGGAGTGACAATCAGCAACAGAACGTAATAAGTATGAGGTGTACGACATGAAAAAAAAGAAATTATTCAGCCTGGTTTTGGCCACAGTGCTTACGGCAGCAACCGTTCTGCCATGCTATGGTGCCAGTACAAAGGAGAAAATTTCAAATGCTCAGGCAGAACAGGCTGCCGCACAGTCTCAGCTTGACAGCATACAGAGCAGGATTGACGAACTCAATTCCAAAAAGGGACAATCAGAAGAATATCTTTCCGAACTGAACCAGCAGCTGGACGATCTGCAGAACCGTCTGCAGGAGCTTCAGGATCAGTATGATGCGAAGCAGAACGAACTGGTACAGATTCAGGCAGATCTGGAAGATGCAAAAGCAAAAGAAGAAGAGCAGTACGAGGCGATGAAGCTCCGTATCCAGTATATGTATGAAAATTCTTCCGGAAACGGATACATGGCAATGCTCTTTTCTTCCAAAAGCATTTCAGAGCTGATCAGCCGGGCAGAATACATACAGAAAATTTCCGATTTCGACCGCGATCTTATGCAGGAGTATGAGGACACGGTAAACCAGGTAAAAGAAAAAGAAACACAGGTGCAGGAAGAGCAGGCAGCGATCGTAGAACTGCAGCAGCAGAGCAGCGATCAGCAGGAAGCCATCCAGGAGCTGTACGCAGCAGCTTATCAGGAACTCCGTACCTACTCCGCAGAGCTGGACGATGCAAAATCCAGCGAGAGTGCACTGGTAGATGAAATCAACAGTAAAGCAGATGCAATCAACGACCTGATCCGTCAGGCGAAAGAAGAGGAGATTGCAGCGCAGAAGAAAGCAGAAGAGGAAGCAGCCGCAGCAGCCGCCGCACAGCAGGCTGCCGCAGAAGCTGAGGCAGAGGCCGCCAGAAAACAGGCAGCCGAGGCAGAGGCCGCAAGAGTCGCAGCCGCAGAAGCAGCAAATGCCGCAGCGAAAGCAGATACCGATACAAGCAGCAGCTCCGGAAGCAGTTCTTCGGACAGCAGCGCATCCTCCACGACAACGGGGAGTCCATCCGCGTCAGATACTTCCAGCAGCTCCTCCAGCGGAACATACCTTGGAAGATTTAAACTGACAGGCTATTGCTCCTGTTCCATCTGTACCGGACAGTGGTCCGGCGGATCCACCGCGAGCGGAACCACACCGACCGCCGGCAGAACGATTGCCATGGGCGGTGTACCATTTGGCACAAAACTGATGATCAACGGCCAGGTTTACACGGTAGAAGACCGCGGAACCGCTTACGGCCACGTAGACATCTTCTGCAGCAGCCATTCCGAGGCGCTGAGCTTCGGCGTGCAGTATGCAGATGTATATCAGCTGAGCTGAGAAACAAAGATAAGAGATATGCCGGAACAGAACTTCCGGCATATCTCTTTTTTTGACTTTCTCAGAAACTGTCATTCTAAAAGAACACCAAAAAGGCCGCAAACCCGTGTGAAATGTACCTTTTGAAGCAATAATAAAAAAAATTAAAAAAATTTCAAAAAAGGTGTTGACATTCCTATAGACATCATATATAATAGCTATTGTTGACGGACGAGAGTTCAGAAAACAAATAAAATCGAAGCGTGGCTCAGTTTGGTAGAGCGCTGCGTTCGGGACGCAGAGGTCGTGGGTTCGAATCCCGTCGCTTCGACTGGAATGAAAATGCCGAAAGCCTTGACAATCAAGAGCTTCGGCATTTTTTCGTATGTCAGAAAGAGAACAGGAAACAGTACACGAGGAGGAAATTTTTGTGAAAGCATTATTTTTTGATATTGATGGAACGTTACTGAGTGAGATTACAAAAGAAATTCCGCAGAGCGCGCTCGATGCATTGAAAAAGACAGCGGAAAAAGGAAATCTTACGTTTATTAATACCGGCCGCACCTGGTCGGAGCTGCCCGAGGAGCTGAAAAAGCTTCCGTTTTCCGGATTTCTGTGCGGCTGCGGGACCTATCTGCGCCGGGACGGCGAAATTCTGATGCATCAGACGATTCCGAAAAAGCGCTGTGAGGAAATCCCGGTTATTTTAAAGGAGTGCAGGATCGGCATGATTCTGGAGGGAACGGATAATGTTTATTTTTCGTCGGAGGTATCCCGTTTTCGGGAGGTCGAGCAGACCCGTGCCTATTTCGCTGCTGTCGGAATCGGACTCGCGGAGACAGCGGAGACAAAAGGAATCATTTACGATAAATTTTGTATCGTAACCGATGCACAGTCTGATATAGAACGTATGTACCGTGAATTTGAGCAGGAGTTTGATATCATGGATCGCCGCGGCGGTGTATACGAAATCGTTCCGCACGGCTGCAGCAAAGGAACAGCTGTGGACTATGCGCTGAAACAGTTTCAGCTGGAGAAAGAAGATGCATACGTATTTGGCGACAGCAGCA
>OCPS01001158.1_pt1 | contig 23776 bp, 15 predicted proteins | sample 1538651 | NCBI WGS metagenome assembly OCPS01 (sample SAMN04571715, study PRJEB22368) | human gut metagenome | biome: human gut; material: stool | host: Homo sapiens | place: Luxembourg | collected 2012-09-21 | reverse complement strand
CGGCCACGACCGACGGCAGGAAACGACGCAGGTGGTCCGCGCCGTTCCAGTTGAGTATGATGATTTTAGCGACCGGCATGAGTTCGTTTGTGCTTCCAGCGGCGATGCGACCACATCCACAGTTCGGGACACTCGCAGATCATCCGCTCCAACTTACGAACGTAACGCTGCGTGATTTCGTATTCGGCGACCTCCTCTTTGCCGTCATAAATCAGTTCGAAGGACATTTCGTAGCGTCCCCGCCGCAGGCGGTTCATCTTCACGAAGTAGACCGGGAGTTTGCAGCGCAGGGCCAGTTTCTCGCCGCCGTCGAAGAAGATCGTATCCTGATTGAGGAAGCGGAACCAACGGCTGTCGGGCCGCCGCGGGGGATTCTGGTCGGCGATAAGCCCCATCACGAGGTTCTTGCCGGCGATGCCTCCGGTCCGGTTGCGCAGGTAGAAACGCAGGCTCTCCTTCATCGAGACGGTCATCGAATTTTCGTAATTGCGCAGCCGCCGGTAGAGTTCCTCCATCACCTTGCTGCGCAGCGGATGGTAGACGGCGACCAGCATCTGCGACCGCTCGTAAAGCCCCCAGTAGGAGCAGTACTCCCAGCAGCCGAAATGGGCCGTCATGGCGATCCAGTCGCGGCCGTGCACCGCTTCCACGTGTTTCTCCACGTCTTTGACCGTGAGCACCGTCCGCCCCTTCTCCTCGTTCATGTAGGCCATGTTGATCGTGTCGACGAAGATTTCGGACAGCGTGCGGTAGAACCGCCGCCGGATGACGGCCAGTTCGCGTTCGCTCTTCTCGGGGAACGAGTTCCGCAGGTTGGTCTTGACGACCTTCATGCGGTAGCGCAGGCAGTAGTAGAGCAGGACGAAAAGCAGGTTTTCGACGACGTAGTACTTGAACCAGTAAGGCATCACGGCGAACACGCGTGCGCCCAGCCAAAGGGTCTCCAGCCAGAAGCGCTGCAAAATGGTCAGATCGGTTCGTTTCATGCCTGCCGCCCGGATTAGGGTTCCACGAAAAGTTTGACGTTCTCGACCTTGGTGCGGATTCTCAACCAGCGGATCAGCGTTTCACGGTCGACCGGAAGCGCGGAATCCCGGGGCGTCACCACGCACACGAGCGTCGTATCGCCGGGCGTGCCCTCGACGTCGAAGGTGATGCCCTTGGTCAGCGAAATGGCCCCGATGTTGTCCATCATGGCACCCACTTCGCGCGAGATGTCGTTCACCTCGACGTTGGTCACCCGGTAGCGTTTCAGCTGCGAGGACATCTCGCCGATCCGGCGGTTCTTCTCCTCCAGCAGCTCCTGATAGCTCTTCTGGAGCGAAACCACGTCGACCTTGTCCTCCGTATTGGCCTGCCGGACGACCAGTTCGGCCTCCTCCAGCCCGAAATTGCGCATCTGCGTACGGGCATTCTCGATCACCTCCTCGCCCAGCGGCTCGCCCACGAGCAGCAGCTCGATCTGCGAGGAGTTCTTGCCCTGCGCGTAGTGTTTGTTGCACTCGATCACGCGGGTATGCGGAAAGTTGAAGACCTGCGACACGTATTTGTCGGCCACGGCCTCGAACAACGAGACGCGGACCATGTGGAACCCGATGACGACGCTCGGGATGAAGGTCACCAGCGTGATGACCATCATCAGCCGCTTGACCGTGCGCTCGCGGACCTTGTCGATGAAGACCTTCTTCTCGTATTGCAGAAAACGCACCATGGCGTAGGTCGCCAGCGCGATGAACACCGAGTTGATGAAGAAGAGGTAGAAGGCGCCGATGAAGAACTTGAACTGCCCCGTCGCAAGACCGAAGCCCGCCGTACAGAGGGGCGGGATGAGGGCCGTGGCGATGGCCACGCCGGGAATGACGGTCGACGTGCGGTCCTGCCGCGTCTGCGCCACGATGCCCGCCAGGCCGCCGAACAGGGCGATCAGCACGTCGTAGGTCGTAGGCACGGTGCGCGCCAGCAGCTCGCTGCTGTTCGACGAGAGCGGCGAGATGAAGAAATAGACCGTCGAGGTGATGATGGCGACGATGAACATCAACGCCAGGTTGCGCAGCGACTTCTTGAGAAGTTCGAAATCGTTGATGCCCAGCGCGAGGCCGACACCCATGATCGGGCCCATGATCGGCGAAATGAGCATCGCGCCGATGATCACCGCGGCCGAATTGACGTTCAGGCCCAGCGAGGCGATCATCGTGGCGAAGATCAGCACCCAGAGGTTGACGCCGCGGAACTCCACGCCCTTCGAGACGGAGGCCACGACCTCGTCGCGCTGCGCCTTGTCCTCGTCGAGGCTGAAACGGCCCTTCATAAATTCGCGCAGCTCCCCGAGCCACGCCGAAAACGAACGTTTTACCTTTTGTGTATCGTCTGTACGGTTCTCTTCCATCAATGCGTTTCGATTTGAGTTACTCCTCCCCGTCCTCCCGGACGCGGCGGACTTTGGGTTTTCCGGCCACGACGATCACGAACTCGCCCTTGGGTTCGGTCGTGCGGAAATGCCCGAGCGCCTCGGCGACGGTTCCGCGCACGGTCTGCTCGAACTTCTTGGTGATCTCGCGCGACACCGAAACCCGGCGGTCTTCGCCGAAAACCTCGGAGAACTGCTCGAGACACCGGACCACGCGGTAGGGCGATTCGTAGAAAATCATCGTGCGCTCCTCGCCGGCAAGCGCCTGCAACTGCTTCATCCGCCCCTTCTTCTGGGGCAGGAAGCCCTCGAAGCAGAAACGGTCGCACGGAAACCCGCTCTGCACCAGCGCCGGAATCAGCGCCGTGGCGCCGGGCAGCGTCTCGACCTCGATCCCCGCCTCGACGCACGTGCGCACCAACAGGAACCCGGGGTCCGAAATGCCGGGCGTCCCGGCGTCCGACACCAGGGCGGCATTGCGTCCCGCGGCGATCGCCCCGGCAACCATTTCGACCGTGGCGTGCTCGTTGAACTTGTGGTGCGAACGGAGTTTCTGCTCGATGCCGAGGTGCTTCAGCAGGAACGACGTCGTGCGCGTGTCCTCGGCGAGGATGAAATCCACCTCGCGCAGGACGTTCACCGCGCGCAGCGTGATGTCGTCCAGATTCCCGATCGGCGTAGGTACGATATAGAGTTTGGCCATCGTGTCAGGCGAATTTGCGTTCGAGCAGTTCCATCATAAACTTCGCACCGTCCGAATTGGGATTCCAGGCGTAGTTCTCGGCAATGTGGATCATGCACTCGTCGAAATCGTCGAAGGCGTTGAGCGTCGCGATCGCCTCTTCATAGGCTTCGCCGTCGCCGCCGAACAGATCGCGGATCAGCAGGAACTTGTCGTTGATGCCGATGGCGTTGCGAAGGTCGGCGACCGGTTCGCCGCGGCGCAGTTCCGAAGCCATGTCGCGCCGCGGAGCGATCGTGTCGGCCAGCGTCTGCACGTCGTGGTTGATCACCTCGCCCAGCACGGCCCCGACAGGGACCGCAACCTCCCTCGCTCCGGATTCGGCCTCCTCCGGCTCGGCGGCGGCAGGCGCTTCCGAAACGGTGACAGGTTCCGCCGCGGACTGCGGCACGGACATTCCGGACTGCGGCCCGGGACCTGCGGACGCAGGCAAACCCGGGACGGGCAGTCGGTCCGGGCGTCGCAGCGGGTTCGGGACGGGCAGCGGGTTCGGGACGGGCAGCGGGTTCGGGACGGGCAGCGGGTTCGGGACGCTCCGCCGGTCTTTCCGCCGTTTCGGGCCTTGCGGGCTTTTCGGCGGGCGCAGGCGTATCGTAGAGCGACATGATGACGCGCTGTTTGTGACGGTGGCGGACGGTCTCCTCCTCCAGCCCGAACAGCGTGGGCGCGATGTATTGGGGTTTCTCCGCAGGAGCGGGTTCCGGAGCTGGCGCAGGAGCGGGTTCCGGAACGACGACCGGTTCAGCCACAGCGGCAGGTCCGGGCGCAGCGACCGGCTTCGCAGACGGTTCGGGCACAGCCTCGGATTCGGATGCTGCGACCGGCCCGGATTCGGCGGCCGGTTCGGATTCTCCGGCGACGAATGCGGCTTCTGACGCCGCTTCGGGATCAGGCTCAAATCCGGATTCCCCCTCAAGTTCCGGCTCGGAATCCGACGCCGCAGGCTCCGCCATTCCGGGCGTCTCCGTATCGAGATTCCCCCCGGCAAACGCCCCGGCAGAATCGGCCGCGACCGTCGTATCGGGTTCGGAAAACGACTCTGCGGGTTCCGCCTCCGCATCGAATGCGGGTCCGGAAACAGCATCGGGACCGGGTTCGAACACGGCTTCGTCCATCGGGTCGAGCGAAAGCACCGCCCCGAGGTCGATGGGCACCGGAGCCGCCGCAGGCTCCGTCTCCGCAACCGGGGATTCCGGAAGGGATTCCACCTCCGTAAAGCGCACCGCATCGTAGAGCGTCCGCAGTTTTTCCAGCGCCAGGTCGCGTTCGAGGGCCGGAATCTCCCCGGAAGGCTCCCAGCCGTCGACAATCGCGGTCAGCTTGCGCAGTTCGGCACGTATCGTCTTCAAATCCATCATTGCGTACTGTTTTGACCTCCAAAGGTAGAAAAAATTTGCGAAAGCCCAGCCATTCCCCGGAACCTTTTGTCCGAAACATCTCCGAACGGGTTTTTCCGGGACATCCGGACCGTCCCGCCGGGCACGGAAAAGGGAGCGGCGGCCGAAGCCGCTGCTCCCTTGCAGCTGTCCCGCACCCGCGGCGTCGGCCGCCGTGCCGGAGAGACGAATCATTCGGTGATCCGGAAACTGCCGCCGAGCGTGCAGTCGGAGTCGTGCCCTACCCAGACATGGTAGTCGCCCGGCTCCTGGCCCCACTTTTTGTCGAGACGCCAGAACGAAAGGTCGTCGGGCGTCAGCGTGAAGGTCACCTCGCGGCTCTCCCCGGCGCGAAGCATGACCTTCCGGAAACCTTTCAGTTCACGAACCGGACGCGTCACACCGGACAGCAGATCGCGCACGTAGAGCTGCACGACCTCCTCGCCGTCGCGGCCGCCCGTGTTGGTCACGCGGACCGACACGCGAACCTCGCCGCCGACGGCGGTTTCGGGCGTCAGCACCCGCAGGTCCGAATAACCGAACGTCGTGTAGCTCAACCCGTAGCCGAAACAATACTGCGGCGAATTGGGTACGTCGAGATAGCGCGAAGTGTATTTGTTGGGCTTGCCCGACTCGTCGGCCGGACGTCCCGTGCTCTTCATGTCGTAATGGATCGGAACCTGCCCCACCGTGCGGGGAAAGGTCATCGGCAAACGCCCCGAGGGGTTGTAGTCGCCCGACACGACATCGGCCAGCGCCTCGCCCGCCATCGTGCCCGGATACCAGGTCAGCAGCAGGGCGTCGGCAAGTTCCGCTTCGCGGGCCAGCTCCATGGGACGCCCCGTAACCAGCAGGACGACAATTGGTTTCCCGGTTTGCTTCAAGCTCTCCAGCAGGTCACGCTGCGCGTCGGGCAGCGCAAGCGACGCAAGGCTTGCCGCCTCGCCGCTCTCCCCCGCCTTCAATCCGAGCGCAACCAGCACCACGTCCGACTTCGCGGCTGCGGCCACCGCCTCCGAAATACCGCCTTCGAGGGCCTTGTGCGGGTCGCATCCGCGGGCATAGGTCACACGGTCGGCTCCGAAACGCGCCCGCAGTCCGTCGAGAAAGGTCGAGGTCCGGCCGGCCTCGGCGAAATGAACCCACGAGCCGATCAGGTCCCACCGGGAATCGGCGAAAGGTCCCACCAGCGCGATCCGGCTCCCCTTTTTCAGGGGCAGCACGCCGCCGCGGTTCTCCAGCAGCACCATCGAACTGCGGGCCACGCGGCGCGCGGCATCGAGATGTTCCGGGGCGTAATAGCACTTCTCGCGCTCCTTCGCCTGGTAGCGGAAAGGATCGTCGAACAGCCCCAGGCGGAACTTCACGGCCAGCACCTCGCAGCAAAGGCTGTCGATCAGCGACTCCGGGATACGCCCCTCCCGCACCAGTTCGGCGGCATGAAACAGGTAGGCGGCGCTCATCATGTCCATGTTGACCCCGGCGCGCAGGGCCAGTTCGGCAGCCTGCGCATCGTCGCCCGCCACGCCGTGAGCTTTCAGTTCGCCGATCGTGCCGTAGTCGGTCACCACGAATCCGCCGAAGCCCAGTTCGTCGCGCAGCAGGTTGCGCATCAGCCAGCGGTTGGCCGTGGCCGGAACGCCGTCGAGATCGTTGAACGAGGTCATCACCGTCGCGGCCCCGGCATCGAGCGCCGCCCGGTAAGGCGGCAGGTAGCTGTCGCGGAAAACCCGCTCGGACATATCGACCGCATGGTATTCGCGCCCGGCCTGCGGAGCGCCGTAGGCGGCGAAATGCTTCACGCAGGCAAGGACCGACGAGGGGTCGGACAAGTCGCCCTGATAGCCCCGCACCATCGCTTCGGCGACACGCGCGCCCAGATAGGGGTCTTCGCCCGCGCCCTCGGAGACACGACCCCACCGGGGGTCGCGCGAAACGTCGCACATCGGCGAAAAGGTCCAATGGATGCCCATGGCCGAGGCTTCGCGGGCCGAAACGCGGGCCAGCGACTCCGCAGCGGCAGGATCCCACGAGGCGGCGACGGCGAGGTTGATCGGGAAGATCGTCCGGAAACCGTGGATCACGTCGGCGCCGATCAGCAGCGGGATGCCCAGCCGGCTCTCCTCGACGGCGATCCGCTGCAACCGCTCGGTCTCCTCGAAGGACTTGATGTTGAATACGCTGCCGCAGCGCCCTTCGCGGACCAGCCGTTCGACGGAAAGTTCCGTCTTGTCGGGTCCCGTGACGGCGCCGCCTCCGCGCTGCTGGACCAGCTGGCCGATCTTTTCGTCGAGCGTCATGCGTTCGACCAGTTCCGCGGCGCGCCGCCGGTCCTGCGGGGTGACGGGCTGCGCCCCGGCGGGATACAGCACGAGGGCCGCCAATACGGTAAAGATGCTATTTTTCATCGGTAAAAGTTTGAAAAGACATGCGAAGGTAATGAAAATACCGCAAAAAAAAGGGCTTCGGAACGGAATAAACTCACTCCCGCCCGAAGCCCCCGCGATCGCAGCGGCGTCACTCCTTCACGCAGCGCATACCGTAGGCTGTGGTCATCTTCCGTTCGTAATAGGTCCCCTCGCCCGTGGCGTCGCCCGCCTTCCAGTCGTACATCGGGAGCGGCTTGCCGCCGGCGAGCGTCGACGAACAATAGGCTGCCGAACGCCCCGGATAGTGGATGCGGCCGTTATCGCCCTTGCGGAACATCGTCGACGGGCCGATGAGGGTTCCGCCCGAATTGAGCACATACCAGCGGCTGTACGTGTCGCCCGAGTCCTGGTTCTTGGCGGCGTTGCCGTCCACGTAGGCAAGCAGCGACTGCCATTCGGCCGCCGTCGGCACCCGGTATCCCACCGGGCAGGGATCGTTCAGCCCCTTGCCGCCCTCGGTCCAGCCTTCGGACATCGCTGCGGACGACCGGGTATAGAACGTCGTCGGATTGCCGTTTGCCGTTGCGGCGGTCATCTCCTCGCCGCTGACCTGCCAGCCGGCGGTGCGGGAAGCGTTGAAAACCACCTCGCGCGTCATCGCGCCGAAAGCATCGGGATACTCCGCATGCCCCTCGTAATATTTGTTCTTCGAGAGGATCTTCGCGCCGATGAACGGCTCCTTGCGGCCCCACTGATAGAACAGTCCGTAGGAGCGGAAATCCTGCACACAGGCCTTCGGATCGGTCGAATGGTATTCGGCCCCGACATTGCGGTCCTGCCAGGCGATACCGCCGACGGTCACGTCCGAAGGCATCTTGTCCACGACCCAGACCAGCCACGACCAGACAACCGCGCCTTCGGCGTCGAACAGCGCGACCAGCCCGCTGCCCTGCTTCGACTTGGCCGCAGTGCAGGTGATTTCATTCCGGGAAGCGTCGTAGTCAAGCCCCGAAAGCAACTCTGCGTCGGTGGTCCAGACCCAGTCCGCCGCAACGCCCTTCACATACGCGCCGTCGGTGCGCCGCGCCGGAAACGCACGGGTTTCACCCGCCCGGACCACGACCGTATTCGCTCCGGTCGACCGCTGCACGACGGTCACCTGCTGCGGTTCGACGCCCTCCATCTCGGAGGAGACGGTCAGCGTCGCGCTGCGCGGACGCACGCCCTCGCCGTCGTCGGTCAGCAACAGTTTCACGACCGAACTTTTCGTCCCTTCGGACTGCGACACGGCGCACCAGTCGGTCGCGCCCTCGATTTTCCATGCCACGGATGCACGCAGGTTCAGGGCCGGTTCGCTCCCGGCGCCGTAGACGGTTATATCGGCGCCGTTCTCCGCCAGCACGAGGATCGGCTCGAACTTCTCCTGCGTCACGGTCACGGTGTGCTTCTCTTCGCCCGCGGCGTAAAAACGCACCGCGGTCGTGCGCTCCTCGGGCAGGAAACTCTGGTCGACCGTCAGAACGATCTTCTTCGTGTGCGAACCTTCGGCGACGTTGGTGCGGCACCAATCGTCGTCGCAGGAGACCGTCCACGGCGAATCGGCCGTGATTTCAAGGACGCTGCGCCCTCCGAACATATCGAACGTCACGTTATCCTCGAGCAGTGAAAGGTTGGATTCGGCGACCTCGGAATCGTCGCTGCACGCCGCACAGCAAACGGCTGCCGCGACGGTCAGAAAAAGAAAAAGTCTCTTCATCGTTGAAGTTGTATTTAAGGTTTTGTTCGAATGTCGTATTTACCAGGACACGGACGATTCGTAGGTATGCCCGAAACTGTCGGTGACCCGCACCATGCCGCCCCGTTCGCTGCCCGGATCGACCCGGAACATATGCCACGTATTGGTCGGCGTCCCTCCGCGCACACCCGTCGCCAGCACCTCCTCGTAATAGGGATCGGTGCGCTGCGTCCGCTCCATCGCCACCGCCTGCCCGCCCGAAGCGGGAATCCACTCCACGGCGCTCCAGGCCGTGTCATAACCCCAGACATTGGCATAGACACAGGCCGAATTGGTGCGTCCGGGTGCATAGAGGCGCATCTGCATATCGCGCTTCCCGCCCGCCGGCTTGTAATACCACGAGAGCCGTTCGCCATCGACCTCGACCACGGCATAGCCGCGCGGCGTGCCGTCGCAGTTGACGTCGCCGTTGATGAACAGGTCGCCCGGCGTGCGGGCGATGCAGTGCATGACCTTGCGTCCGTCGTCGTAACGGTAAATGTCATGGTAGTGCTTGTGCCCCCCGAAGGCATGGACCTTATAGGGGCTTATCGCATCGAGGAAACGCTGGAAATTGCGGTGGTTGCGCGCTGCGGTGTTCTTCGTGTGATAGAGAATCGGGCAATGGGACGAGACGACGAGCGTGCTGCCCGCCGGAACGTAGCGCAAATCGGCTTCGATCCAACGGCAAATTTCGTCCGTAAGACCGATCGTATACTCCTCTTCGGCGGTCGGCGCATGGTCGAAAAGGATGTTGTCGAGGAACAGATAATGGATTTTCCCGATGTTCACCGAGTAGTTCGCCGGACCGAAATAGCGTTCGTAGCTCTGCAAGGCGAGCGAATCGGTCAACTCGGCCGGATCGTGATCGTGGTTGCCCGGCAGGCTGAAGGTCGTGAAGCCAAGCGTCTCCAGCCCCTGACGGTACTTCGGGAAAAGCGACATATCGTTCCAGACCAGGTCGCCCAGGCTGACTCCGTAAACCGGGGTCGAAAGCCCCTGCACGGTTTTCAGCACATCGGGAACGACATGACCGAGATAGGAATCCACCGACGTGTTATCGGCAGCCAGCTGAATGTCGGCCATAACGATCAGCGAATGGCGGTCGGCCGGAGTCTTGCGTCGTGTCAGCGTAAAATCGGCCCGGTTGACGGCCTGTTTGCGGTCGATTTTGCGGTAGAACCGCGGACAGCCCTGCGTGGCGGGGATCTCGCAGTCGGCAGGCACGGAGACAAAGACGAAATTGCGCCGCGCGAGGTCGGAGGCCAGATAGTAAATCCCCCGTTCGTCGGTCGCCGTCACCTCCAGGCCGTCGCTCACCACCACCCCGGCAATGCCATTGCCGGCGCTGTCCTTCACGATTCCCTTCACCGTCATTCCGGCCTTATCGGGAATCTGTCCGGCGGTCGGGCCGTCGTCACCGCCGCCCTCCGAGGAGGAGCAGGCCGCCAGGACAAGGGCGGCGAGGCACACCGACAGAAGCCGCATGTAGAATTTTGACATATTTTTTTGCATTGAGGATGCGGAGGAGGCCGGACCTCCTCCGCATCACGGTTATTTCATCACGACCCGGATGATTACGCTGTTCTTTTCGGGACGCACCTTGCCCTGATCATCGGCCCTGACGGAAAGCGGCAGCACATAGGAGGAATCAATGCCGTCGGCAAGCATCGAAGCGGCATCGAAGCGGATTTCGGCGCGGTCCATGACCCTGTCCCCCGACAAGCGCACTTCGGGGTCGAAGGCGAAATACCTGTCGGGCATCACCTTCAGTTCGAGTCCGTTTTCCACGTTATAGACATCGAGCACGGAGGGGTCGACCACCAGTTTCACGGTGATTCCGTCGTCATTGTAACCGCCCTTGTAAAGATAGAGATCGTAAACGCACGCCTGGCCCGAAGCGGCATCGTATTCGAGGACCTGGAAATCGTTCTTCGGGATGCAGACCATAGTGTCCGCCGTCTCGTAGACGACGTAATCGTCGCCGCACCCTACGGCTCCCAGCAGAAGCAGGAGGCATATCGCAAGATTCTTCATCGCAATCGGATTATTAAGGTTAGTAACCGGGATTCTGCACGAGGTTGTAGTTGATATTGATTTCGCTCAACGGAATGGCCATCCAGTAGGTCTTGGGGGATTCGAACGTGCGGACGCCGCTCTCCTTCATCGTGGAGACCCGGTAGAAATCGGCCGCCGTCCTGCCGTCGAGGGTCCACGCCTTGGGACGCCGGGACATCGCTTCGCCCGCCTCTTTCCAACGGCGCAGGTCATGGTAGCGCATGCCCTCCATCAGCAGTTCGATCGAACGCTCCCGGTGCAGCACCTTGCGCAGTTCGTCGCCGGTGGGAATGCCCCCGGCCAAGGCCCACGAATCCTTGAAATCGGGCAGCCCCGAGCGGCGGCGGACCAGATTCAGGTAATTGAGGCTCGCGTCGCTCAACGACCCGTTGTATTCGAAATCGGCCTCGGCATAGCTCAGGTAGAGTTCCGCAAGGCGGATGTAAGGATAGGCGTACTTGCGGTAGGTCCACGACTTGGTGTCGTAGTTGAAGGCCGACTGGCGGTGAATCCACTTCTTGAGAATGTAGCCCGTACAGCTCTGGTACTCCTTCGAGGCGTCGAGCACGCTGCCCTGCATCTCGCCGGCGCGGCATTTGAGAATGAACTCCTCGCCGTTGATGGCGTACTTGCCGCGGTCGTAGCCCACCGACGCATAGAAGCGCGGCTCCTTGTAGACATGAAGGTTGGCAGTCTCCTTTTCGGCATTATAGGCATAGGGGTCGATATGCATGGTCTCGGGGTCTCGGTCCCACGGCAGACCGTTGTGCGTGTAGTACATCTCCACGCACTCGAACGTCGGAACGATGTTGATGCAGAAGCCGTCGGTACTGTACGGCAGCTTCAGGCGCGCGCCTCCGTAACGCTGCAAGTGCTCGATGCCGGTCTGGTCGCCCATTGCCCAAAGGTACTCGGTCGTGTTCCAGAGCGGTTCGACGAAGCAGTCGTGGTAGTTGATCTCGCCGCGCTCGGCAGCGGTTGCAGCCGCAGTCGCGTTCGGGCTTTCGTAGAGCCTGTGTCCGTTGTCCTCGGCCAGCGTGATCGCTTCCTGGCAGGCGTCGAGCGCCCACTTCCACTTTTCGGGATTGTAGGTCTGGCTCATCAGCGGCGTGCCGTCGTTGTTGCGGAAACGCGCGTAGAACTCCGTGTTGCCGTTGCAGAGCGGACTGGCGGCATAGAGCAGCAGCCGGGCCTTCATCGCCTTGGCCGCCACCGAGGTGGCGCGCCCCAGGTCGGCATCGGGACGCGTCGGATACCCGTGCAGCAAATCGGCCGCGCGGTCGTAGGTCTCGGCGATGAACGTCACGCATTCGTCGAACGGACTGCGGGCCACATAGACCTGCTCCTCGGGAAGCCCCATGTCCAGCTGCCCCCTGACGAGGATGACCGGGCCGTAGTGAGTCAGCAGCACCCAGTGGTAATAGGCGATCAGAAAATAGGCTTCGCCCTTGAACTCGTCGGCCACGGACGGCGAGATGCCCGGGACTGCGTCGATATTGTCGATCATAATGTAACAGTAGCGGATGCCCTTGTACATGTCGTAGTTCGTGCGCCCGGACGGGGAAGAGGTCGTCGCGTCCCACAGACCGTAGTAGGTCTGGCTGGCGTTCTCCTCGTTGTAGAGCATGCTCTTGTAGGGAAAATAACGGGTCTGGCCGTTGGTGGCGGTGATAATGTCGTCGCCGGCGCAGAAGTCGGGCATGTAGCGGTAGGCCGCGATGTTGGGGGCGTAGGTGTAGAGCGTATTGAGGTACTTGCGGGCCTCCTTGGAGGTTTTGAAGATGTCCTCCTGCGTCGCCTGCCCCTCGGGAACCACGTCGAGGAAATCGCACGCGGCAAGCGCTCCGGCGCACGCAAACAGCAAAATGGATATGATTTTTTTCATGTCGCTCGAATTTTAGAAGTTATACTGAAGGCCGAGTTTCACCACGCGCTGCAACGGGTATTTCAAGCCGTTGCCGCTTCCCATTTCGGGGTCCCAGTATTTGAAGGGCGAAATGATGAACAGATTCGTGCCGGCCAGATAGGCGCGCAGGCTTTTGTACGTGAAACCCAGTTCGACGCTCTTCAGGCGCAGGTAGCTGCCGTTCTTGATCCAGAACGACGAGGTCTGCGTGTTGTTGGCGTTGTAGCGGTAATCCAGGCGCGGATAGGCGGCATTGGGATTGGGATCGGCTTCCGACCAGTGGTCGTCGGCAACGTACTGCGTCATGTTGAAGCCCGAATACTGATTGTCGCGGAACGGATGCATGTCGTACATGCGCAGCGAGACGCGCGCCGTGCCCTGAAAGAAGAACGAGAAGTCCCAGCGTTTGTAGTTGACCGAGGCGCCGAAGCCGTACATGATCTCGGGCACGGTGGGATAACCCAGCGACGTGCGGTCGTTGGCGTCGATCACGCCGTCGCCGTTCAGGTCGCGGTATTTGATGTCGCCAGGCAGATAATCGGGCATGAAGGTCTGGCGGGGCGAGTTGTCGATCTCCTCCTGCGAGGCGAAAAGGCCGTCGGCGACCAGTCCGTAAACCGAATTGACGGGTTTGCCCAGCACGGAGTTGTATTTGTTGGGCAGGTATTTCGCCTCGTCGCGGGCCTCCACCTCGTTGTGCGCATAGGTGAACGTTCCGCGCACGGAGACCAGCAGGTCCTTGTTGAACGCCTTGTTGTATTCGAGCGAAACATCGACGCCGCGGTTCTCCACCTCACCCAGATTGCCGTAGGGCGTGACGCCCGAAAGGCCCATCGTCGAGGGCAGCGAACGCCGCTGCATGAAGATGCCGGTACGATTTTCCTTGTAGACGTCGACGTTCAGCGTCAGGGCGTCGAACAGTCCCAGTTCAAGTCCTACGTTAAGTTTGGTGCTCTCCTCCCACGTGGCCAGGGGATTGCCCACGGTCTTGATCTCGTGTCCGGTCTGCTTGACGAAGTTGGGCGAAAACCACACGTAGAGCGCCTTGTTCATGTTGACCGTCGTGAGATAGGGGAAACGGACGATGTTGTTGCTGCTGTCGGCCAGATAGTCGTTGCCCGAAAGGCCGTACGAAGCACGGATTTTCAGCAGGTTCACCTTGCTGCGGATACCGTCCCAGAACGGTTCGCCCGACACGACCCACGCTCCGGCGATCGAGGGGAAAAACCCGAAACGACGACCCGATATGAAGTTCTCCGAGCCGTTGTAGCCGAAGTTGAACTCCATCAGGTAGCGGTTGTCATACCCATAGGTAAAACGTCCGGCAAGACCCTGCTCGCGGTAAGGGAGCACCTTGTACTCATCATTGGTGGGCTGATTGTCGACCTTCTCCTTCTGGTGGTAGACGAACAGGGCGTTGACGTCGTGTTTGCCGAACGTGCGCGAATATTCGATCTGCCCCTGCAACGAAATCTCACGGTAACCGTTCCGCCCCGTGGAGGTTCCCAGATAGGACGATCCGGGCGTGCCGATGCTTTGCAGGTTGTAGTCGAAAGTCCCGTCGCCGTTGTCGGTATAGTCGGTCATTTCGTAATAATAGGGAGAAAAAGAACGGTAAGTCGCCGCATAGGTCTTGTTGTAGAACGAGACCATGCCCCGAACCTTCAGTCCCTTGGTGACGAAATCGAGGTCCTGGTCCACCGAGAAGGTCGTGGTGATGTACTGCGTGTGGCGCTGTCCGTATCCGCGGCTCAGCAGGGCATAGGGATTGATGTCCGTAGAGCCACCGTCCCACGAAGGGGCATTTCCGAAAATCGGATCGTCGAGATCCTCCACGGAGCCTTTAGGATAGATGGCCGGGAAAGCGACCGGATTGGCGCGCATCGTATAGTAGAACAGGTCTTTCACCTCTTCGACGGGACGGTACCAGAAAAGCAGCTGCGTGTTCATCTTCAGACTCACGCGGGTCGTTCGGGTGAGCTGCGCGCCGACGTTGGCCTGGAAAAGGTATTTCTGCGAATTGATGTTGGTGTTGAATTTCGACTCCGCGGGCTTCTTCAGGATACCGTTTTCGTTGAAGATCGAAGCATTGAGGAAATAGTCGACCACCTTGCCGCCGCCCCGCACATTGAGATTCATGTTCTCGTTGACCGTAAAATCCTTGAAAAGCATCGAATACCAGTCATTGTCGGGATAGACGTAGGGATTGAGCCGGTTGCGGGTGCCCGTGATCTTCTCGTCCGAAAAGTGCTGCACATAAGTTTCGCCCGCCGGGGTGCGGGTGCGCAGCGCCTCGTTGTAGTTCTCCATGTAAGTCACGCCGTCGGCGATGTCCTGCACGCGCGTCGGCATCGAAATGCCCGACTCGAGACGAACGTTGATCGCCATCTTCTCCGACTGGCGGCCGTTTTTGGTGGTAATGATCATTACGCCGTTGGCGCCGCGCGAACCGTAGAGCGCCGTGGCCGTGGCGTCGCGCAGGATCGAAAACGACTCGATCGCCTCGGGCGGAATGTTGTTGAGCATCTCCGAGACGATCTCCACGCCGTCGAGAATCAGCAGCGGCGATTTGTTAGCCCCGAAGGTCGAGATGCCGCGAATCCAGAAATTCGCACCGTCGGCGCCGGGTTCACCCGACGACTGGGTCGAGATGACGCCGGCGATCTTGCCCGCGAACGAGGTCGAGAGGTTGCTCGACGTCACCTTGAGCGTACTGGGACGCACGACCTGCACGGCTCCCACCAAACTCTCCTTCTTCTGCGTGCCGAAGGCCACGACCACCACGTCGTCCATAACGTTCGACGCCTCGATCAGCGTCACGAGCTTGAACAGTTCGACATCGGCGACGGCGATCTTCTTGGTGTCGTAGCCCAGAAAAGCGAAGGTGACGTGTTTCGTTCCCGCCGGCACCTTGAGGGTGTAGTTGCCGTTGATGTCCGAGGTGGCGCCGATGGTCGTCCCCTCGACATAGACCGAAACACCGACGATGGGCTTGTTGTCGGCCGAAGAGATCACCGTCCCCTGCAGGACGATTTCCCTACCGGAATTCGCAGCCGGGAGGGGGGGGGTGACGGCGGCGTTTTTCCGGGCGGGCGCTTTCGAGATGATCACCTGGTTTTCGCGCACCCGTCCGGTCAGCTCCGTTCCCTTGAGGACCGCGGACAGCAGTTCGTCGATGGTCGCAGACCTGACCGAAACCGAAACCCGGCGGTCGAGCAGCGGCCGCACGTCGTCGGTGTAAATGAAGGCGTAGCGGCTGGTCCGCTCGACCTCGGCAAAGACGCTCGACAGCGTTGCGTCCTTCATCTTCACGGTCAGCGACGATTTGGCCCCGGCGTCCTGCCGGGAGGCCCGGACGGGCTGGAGATTCACCGGAAGCAACAGCATCGCCGCCGCAAGAATCCGCAGCATACGGCATGTCGAGCCACTCCTCACAAAGAAAAGTTTCTTCATAAGTAACAGTATTAAGGTTAGTATTTAAGACTGGAATTGGTTGTCAGCGATATACGGCGTCGGCGCAATCGTCGGGGGCAGGCCTCACCGCCACCGAGCCGTCGGGCCCCCGGACGTAGGCGATCCGGAAAATGTCGGAGAGCACGTCGAGCGTGCCGTCCAGGTCGTCGAACAGGATCAGCTTGCCGGTACACTTCCGGCTCCCGATCTCCCCGGAGCAGGTTATTTCGATCTTGTAGAACGCAGCCACCTTTTGCAGGACTTCGAACAGCGTGTTCGAGGTGAAGAACAACAGTCCGTCCTTCCAACTGATGTATTTATAGGGATCGACCTCGTAGACCGAATAGCTGCCGTCCTTCATCGAGAAGCGTTCCGAAGGATTCAGCGTCACCGATTCGCCGTTGGCCACGTCGATGGCCACGGAGCCTTCGACCAGCACCACGGCCGACGAACCGTCGGCCCGGGGCGCGGTCGTCACGTCGAACGACGTGCCCAGCACGCGGGTCGCAAAATGGTCGGTGTGCACGATGAAGGGACGGTTCGCATCCTTCGCCACCTCGAAATAGGCTTCGCCCTCGACGAAGACGTCGCGCGTGTCCCCGAACGCCGACGGGAAACGGAGCACCGACGCCGAATTGATCCACACCCGCGTCCCGTCGGAGAGTTGCAGATGTGCGCGCTTGCCCTTGGGGACCACCAGTTCGCTCGTATGCACGCGCACCTCCTGCCGGGGCGTCCTGCGATCGGTCTCCGCCCCTTCGTTCTCCTTGCCGTCGATCAGGATTTCGCCCTTGGGCGTAAGGCTGATACGGGCGATGTCGTCGTACACCTCGCGGCTGCCTTCGCGGGTCACGAGCGTGATGTTCTCATAGGCCTCGGCCGAAGGCAGTCCGGAACCCGTGAAATCCGCACTCCAGAACAGGGCCGCCACGACGCCGGCGACCAGCAGGGAAGCGGCGGCGAAGAGCGCCGCCCGGTTGCGGCGGCGGGGAGGGGCTGCAAAACGGCGCCGGGCGTAATGGTCGGTCAGGATGCGGTCGAGCAGCAACTGTTTCTCCACGGACGGCAGCGCGGGATGGGTCTTGCCCACACGGCGCACCAGGCTCACGGCGCGCTCGAATTCGAGCAGGTCCTGCGGATGGCGTTCGGTGTAACCGCACCAATAGCCGTCCTGCGCCCGCTCGGGATCGAGACACCACAAAACGAAGTCCGGGTCGGAGGTGAAGAACTCCGCCGTGTGCTTCTTAATATCGTCCGGTTTTATCATTGATTCCAATCGTAATCTTCAAACTGCATGCTGCGGCTGCGGCGCCGCGCTCTTCCCTATGACGGCGAATCCGCCGTTTTGTCCCCCTCGAACCGCAAAAAACAGCGTCCGCCGTGTCAAGTGGCTATTTTCATCGTCTTGCCGCACTCCCTGCCCTTCCGAAGTTTGCCCAGCCCCTTCGACACGAACTTGCGGACGGCATGGGGCGTGGCGTCGAGTATGACGGCGATGTCGTCATACTCCATCTCGTAGACGAAGCGCAGCAGCAACGCCTCGCGCTGCTTGGGCGAGAGCTGGTTGAGCAGCGACTCGATCGTTTGGCGGATGCGCAGCACGTGCTCCGATTCGATCATCGCGTCGAGCGAGGTCAGCGACACCCGCAATCCCGGCTCCACCCGCGAACGGTGCAGGTCGACCAGGCGGTTGTGAACGATCCGGAAAAGGTAGGCCTTGATGTTGACGATGCGGCCCAGGTCGACCTGGCGGGTCATAATGTCGAGGAATATGTCGTGGATGACATCCTTGACCGTTTCGTTGTCGAAACCGAACCCCATGCCGTAGGCATAGAGCGCATCGGCGTAACTGTTATACAACATAACATATACGTCGGTCTCTTCGGCATACTGCCGGTCGATTCGTCGGGTGTCGTACTTGCGTTGCCGAAACATTCGGTTCATTGGTTTGGTCGGTCATTCGATATAACGGAAAACCGTCCGGTTTGTCCCCCTGCAAGCGGTAAAAATCGAATAAAAAATGCGAAATAGCAAATTTTCGCTCCCCCGGGGGACAAAACCGGAAACAGTTCGTCTTAAATTCGAAACCAATCTCTTTCGGAAAAATGATACGAAAACCGTATTTCAGTCTGTTCCTGCTCTGCCTGCCGCTCTTCTCGCTGTGCAGTTCGGGAAACGACGATCCCGCACCCGCCCCTGCACCTGGAAAAGAGTGGCTCGATCCGATTCGCGTCGCCACCTACAACATCCAGTACGACAACTCTTCCGATCAAGACAACAAATGGACGACCCGCCGGGATTTGCTTCGCCAACTACTCCAGAGCGAGAAGTTCGACATCTTCGGAGCGCAGGAGCCTTATCTGACCCAGATCGAGGACATCGAGCCGTTCCTCGACGGATACACCTGGGTCGGAGAAAACGTCATCGGTGACAAAACGGCCCAACGACGCCACTACAACCCCGTTTTCTACCGCAAGGACAAATTCGAAGTATTGGATATGGGATCGTTCTGGTACTCCGAAACGCCTTCCGCCCCCGGGTCCAAAGGCTGGGACTCCTATTCGCCCCGCATGTGCAACTGGGTGCATTTCCGCATCCGCGCGAACGGACGGGAATTCTACCATTTCAATTCGCACTTCGACCACATAGGGACCACGGCCCGCGCCGAGAGCGCCAAACTGCTGGTGGCCAAGGTCCGGGAGATCGCAGGCGGCAAACCGGCCTTTTGCACGGGTGACTTCAATTCGAACCAAAACACCGAAGCCTACAAAACGATCGCCGGATCAGGCATCCTTGCCGACAGCTACGTCCGCTGTCCGTCCAAGACCAACGGAGACTGGCCCACCTACAACGGCTACAAATACATCTCGACGCCTCCCGCCGCTGCGTCGCGCATCGACCACGTCTTCGTCACGCCGAAGGACACGAAGGTCGTTTCGTGGCGCATCGTCAACAACAGTTACAACCGGAAATACCCCTCGGACCACTTCCCGGTCGTGATCGAATGGTCGCTGGCCGAATAGCCAGCCTTGCTGCCGGCAAATAAAACCTCTTCGCCAACTGGCGAAGAGGTTTTATTTGCCAAGGGATAAACGGAACGGACAGAAGCGCTTTTTTCCGCGCCCAGAGCCGGAAACCATCCCCCTTTCCGCTTTTACCCGCGAGCGTCTCCGATTATTGAAAAGAAATTCGTATCTTTGTGAGCTTGTTTCACGATAAGCGCAATTTGTCTGACAGCAACATAAACGAAACGAATAAATGGCGTTACAATGCGGCATCGTCGGCTTGCCGAACGTGGGTAAATCGACCCTTTTCAACTGCCTGTCCAATGCAAAGGCACAGGCGGCAAACTTTCCTTTCTGCACCATCGAGCCCAATGTGGGCGTGATCACGGTCCCCGACCGGCGGCTGATCCGCCTCGCGGAGATCGACAACCCCAAGCGCGTGGTCCCGACGACGATCGAAATCGTCGACATCGCGGGCCTCGTGAAGGGCGCCTCGAAGGGCGAAGGTCTGGGCAACAAATTTCTGGGCAACATCCGCAACACGAATGCGATCATCCACGTCCTGCGGTGCTTCGACAACGGCAACATCACCCACGTCGACGGCTCGATAGACCCCGTGCGCGACAAGGGCATCATCGACACCGAATTGCAGCTGAAGGATCTCGAAACCGTCGAGAACCGGCTCTCCAAGACCCAGAAGCAGGCCACCTCGGGCGGCGACAAGCAGGCCAAGCGCGCCGTGGAGCTGCTCTTGCAGTACAAGTCGGTGCTGGAACAGGGGCTTTCGGCCCGCACCGTGGAACTCGACAAGGAGGACCGCAAACTGGTCGCCGACCTCAACCTGCTGACCGACAAGCCCGTGTTGTACGTCTGCAACGTCGACGAAAAGAGCGCCGCGACGGGCAACGCCTACACCGAGGCCGTCCGGGAGGCCATCGCCGGCGAGCGGGCCGAAATGCTCGTCATCGCCGCCGCCACGGAGGCCGACATCGCCGAACTGGAAGACTTCGACGAGCGGCAGATGTTCCTCGAAGACCTGGGGCTGGAGGAGTCGGGCGTGGCGCGCCTGATCAAATCGGCCTACAAATTGCTCAACCTCGAAACGTTCTTCACCACCGGGGCCGACGAGACCCGCGCCTGGACCTACCTGCGCGGCATGAAAGCCCCGCAGACGGCCGGCATCATCCACACCGATTTCGAAAAGGGGTTCATCCGCGCCGAGGTCATCAAGTACGACGACTACACCGCTCTGGGTTCGGAGAAGGCGTGCCGCGATGCGGGCAAACTGTCGATCGAAGGCAAGGAGTATGTCGTCGAGGACGGCGACATCATGCACTTCCTGTTCAACGTCTGACGCCGCAAACCGGGATCGTAAAAAAATTAAAGAATACAGCTATGGAAAGACCAGTTCGGGTGCGTTTCGCGCCCAGCCCCACCGGGCCGCTGCACATCGGCGGCGTCCGTACGGCACTGTACAACTACCTGTTCGCCCGCCGGCACAAGGGAACGATGATCCTGCGCATCGAGGACACCGATTCGCAGCGGTTCGTCCCCGGAGCGGAGGATTACATTCTGGAATCGCTCAAATGGTGCGGCATCGAGATCGACGAAGGCGTGGGCGTCGGAGGGCCTCACGCCCCCTACCGCCAGAGCGAGCGGCGCGAAATCTACCTCAAATACGCCCTGCAACTCGTCGAGGCGGGCTGGGCCTACTACGCCTTCGACACGGCCGAGGAATTGGACGCCCTGCGCAGGGAGGCCGAGGCGCGCGGCGAGGCGTTCGCCTATAATTATGCGGTGCGCGAGAAGCTGGCCACGTCGCTGGCGCTGCCCGCCGAGGAGGTGAAGGCGCGCCTCGACCACGGCGACCAGTGGGTGATCCGCTTCCGGATGCCCGAAAACGAAACGGTCGCGATGGACGACCTGATCCGCGGACACGTGGAGGTCAACACCTCGACGCTGGACGACAAGGTGCTCTACAAATCGGCCGACGCGCTGCCCACCTACCACCTGGCGAACATCGTCGACGACCGGCTGATGGAGGTGTCGCACGTCATCCGCGGCGAAGAGTGGCTGCCGTCGCTGCCGCTGCACTACCTCCTGTACAAAGCCTTCGGGTGGACGGACGTGCAGCCCCGGTTCGCCCACCTGCCCCTGCTGCTCAAACCCACGGGCGGCGGCAAGCTCTCGAAGCGCGACGGCGACAAGATGGGATTCCCGGTATTTCCGCTCTTCTGGACCTCTCCGACGGGTGAGACCGCCCACGGCTACCGCGAGGACGGCTATTTCCCCGAGGCGTTCATCAACATGCTGGCGCTGCTGGGCTGGAACCCCGGCACGGAGCAGGAGATCTTCTCGATGCAGGAGCTGATCGACAGCTTCTCGCTCGACCGCGTCTCGAAATCGGGCGCCCGATTCCAGCCCGACAAGGCCCGGTGGTTCAACGCCCAGTACATGCACCACAAGACCGACGCCGAACTGGCAGCCCTCTACCAGCCCGTCCTGCGCAGCCACGGCATCGAGGTTTCGGACGCCGTGGCCGGCAAAGCCGCGGGCATTATGAAGGAGCGCGCGACGTTCACGACCGATCTGTGGGACCTCACGTCGTTCTTCTTCGAGGCTCCCCGGGAGTATGAGGAAAAGCAGGTGCGCAAGTACTGGAAGGGGCAGAATCCCGCCATTCTGCGGGAGTTGCGCGACGTGTTGGCGGGAATCGACGACTTCTCGCTGGAGAACACCGAACGCATCGTCCACGCCTGGATCGAGGAGAAGGGCTACGGCATGGGCCAGGTGATGAACACCCTGCGGCTGGCCCTCGTGGGCGCCGGAAAAGGCCCGGGCATGTACGACGTAACGTCGTTCATCGGCAAAGAGGAGACCCTGCGCCGCATCGACAATCTGCTGACCAATCTAAAACCCGCAATAGAGTAAAGTCGCCCTTTTCAAAGGGAGATTCAGAGGGATTTTCAACATGAGCCCCGGCGTTAAAAACGCCGTAATATAAGTTCGATGGGGGTTCATAGACAAAATCGCTCCGATCTGAAAACAACCTAACCCCGTCGAACTTATATTAAATTATGGTACAAATCGAACAACACGTCTGGGGCATGACCCCGGAGGGCGAGGCAATCATTCGCTACACGCTGCGCAACGACTCGGGAGCCGAAGTGCAGCTCACGAACTACGGCGCGGCGATCGTCTCGGTGAAGATGCCCGACCGCGAGGGCCGCATGGCCGACGTGGCGCTGGGATACAAACACCCCGAAGGCTACTTCTTCGACGGAGCCGCCTCGGGAAAGAGCGTGGGACGCTGCGCCAACCGCATCGCCTTCGGGCAGATGACCGTCGAGGGCAAGGAGTACCGGCTGGAGGTCAACAACGGCGTGAACCACCTGCACGGCGGAACGAAGAACTTCGCCAACCGCATCTGGGAGAGCCGCGTGGAGACCAACCGCGTGGTGATGTCGCTCGTCTCGGAGGACGGCGACCAGGGCTATCCCGGCGAGCTGTGCGTCGAGGCCGTATTCGATTTCGACGACGACAACGCGCTGGAGATCACCTACCTCGCACGGACCGACAAGACGACCGTGGTGAACCTCACCAACCATGTCTATTTCAACCTCGCGGGCGAAGGCAGCGGGTCGGTGCTCGACCACGAACTGCGCCTGAACAGCTCGAAGATTCTGGAAATGAACGAACGCCAGATCCCCACGGGCAAGCTTCTGGACGCAGCCGGAACCCCGCAGGATTTTCGGGAATTCCGCTCTTTCCGCCCCGGCATCTCGTCGGAGTTCAACCACATCCGCGACTTCAAGGGCTATGACCATCCCTTCGTCGTCGACGGCTGGAAGCCCAATATTCTGGGCGAGGTCGGCACCCTGCGCGAACCCCGGTCGGGCCGTTCGGTGACGGTGCTCTCGTCGCAGCCCAGCGTGATGATCTACACGGGCAACTGGCTCGCGGGCGGATGCCCCGAAACCAAGTCGGGCGGCCGCTATGCCGACTACGACGGCGTGGCGATGGAGTGCCAGAACTACCCCGACGCCGTGAACCACCCCGAATTCCCCTCGCCGCTGCTCCGCCCCGGCGAAACCTACTGCCAGAAGATCGTTTTCCGCTTCGGAACGTTCTAAGGAATTAAAAATGAAAAATTAAGAATTAAAAATTACCTGCGGAAAATCGCACTGTGCGTTTCGACAAATTGGAGGACCGAACTTATTTTCGGCACCAGATACATCGAAATTTACGGGTATCCTTTCCGACAATTTTTAATTCTTAATTTTTAATTTTTAATTTTTATTACTTACCTTTGCACCCGATATTTCAAAGGGGTGCCTTACTGTCAGGCTGAGATTATACCCATTGAACCGGAGACGGGTAATGCCGAGACCGGGACGAAGCGTAATCAACAACACATACCCCTTTTCAGTCCATTAACTCAAAAAGTTTAACGATGAAAAGGATTTTTCTTTCACTTGCGGCCGCCGCGCTCTGCTCGGCCGCACAGCTGCGGGCTGAAGAGAAGCAGCCCGCCAACCAAAATGCCGGCGATTCGGTCAGAATGTACCGCTTGCAGGAGGTCGAGGTGACCGCCACGCGCGCAACCCCGACCACCCCCGTGGCCTACTCCGACATCCGGCGCGAAGAGATCGCCCGCAACAGCTACGGAACCGACATCCCCACGCT
>OCPS01001134.1_pt1 | contig 24074 bp, 23 predicted proteins | sample 1538651 | NCBI WGS metagenome assembly OCPS01 (sample SAMN04571715, study PRJEB22368) | human gut metagenome | biome: human gut; material: stool | host: Homo sapiens | place: Luxembourg | collected 2012-09-21 | reverse complement strand
TCAAATCACAGGTAAGCTATTTGCAATACATTACGGATACCCGTAGCGGTCAGAAAATCATTATCTCCGACAGTGAGATGCAACGCTTTATTGCAGTAGCCGGTACTTACAATGACCATCTTATGTACTTCCAACCTGATGAGTTGAATTTGTCCAAAGGTACAAAAGTTCGTATCACGGGCGGTGACTTCGAGGGGCAGGAAGGTCTTTTTCTGAAAGTAAAAGGTGCACGTGATCGTCGTGTGGTTATCGAGATACAAGGTGTTATTGCCGTTGCGCTTGCTACCATTCATCCGGATCTTATAGAAATAATCAAATAATAAATCATTATGTCTCTTTCTGAAGAAACACTTGCTCTTCAGCGTGCAGCGCACGATCTGATGTATTTAGGTATGGACGGTAATCCGGTCTATAGCGACGACCTTTCCCGTCGTAACGGTGAAGTTTATCGCCTGACTACGGCTTTGTATAATTCCGGTGTCAAAGGTTCTACAATTGAAGAACAGGCTAATGTTTGTCTCGCTCTTCTGATGGGCTATAGTGCCTCATTTATTGATCACGGTGAAAAACAAAAGCATATCCAGGAGGTCTTGGATCGTTGTTGGGATATTCTTGATGTTCTTCCTGCTTCGTTGCTGAAACTTCGTCTGCTTACTGCCTGTTATGGCGAGGTGTTTGATGAGCCTTTGGCGGATGAAGGCCGCGCTATCATTGCTTCCTGGGATTCTGCATCGCTTACTTCTGAACAACAAGAAGCTATTGTGGAGTTTCAGAATGTGATTGATAATCCTTATCCGTGGGAAGAAATAGAAGACTAAGCGTTCTGCGATGTAACCCTCTTCACCTTTTTAAGAAAAAGCTCTGTGTACATAGTGCTCTCTGTGGTGAAAATTCGCAATTCTAAATAAATATTCGATATATGTTGAATCTTAAACAGTTTATATCTGACCATGTGGTAAACAGGCAAGGAAGTATGTTTTCCGCAGATATAGAGGCAAACAAGGATCTCTTGTGTCAAGAAATTGAAAACAAAAGTGTATGCGTGATAGGAGGAGCGGGTTCTATCGGCTCTTCATTTATCCGTGCCCTGTTACCTTTCAGACCGGCAAAACTTGTAGTTGTTGACCTTAATGAGAATGGGTTAGTAGAGTTGACACGCAATTTGCGTTCTACTTATGGAATGTATGTACCGCAAGAGTATCGTACCTATACACTTAATTTTGCCGACTCTATTTTTGAGCGTATCTTCCGTGAGGAAAAGGGCTTTGATATTTTTGCTAACTTTTCCGCTCACAAGCATGTACGTAGCGAGAAAGACAAATACTCTGTTCAGGCGCTTATTGAAAATAACGATATAAAGGCAAAAAAATTACTTGACTTGCTTTGCGAATTTCCGCCCCGTCACTTTTTCTGTGTCTCTACCGACAAGGCTGCCAATCCTGTAAATATCATGGGAGCCAGCAAGCGCATCATGGAAGATATGATTATGGCATATACCACCAAGTTTAAAGTAACCACCGCCCGTTTTGCCAATGTGGCTTTTTCTAACGGCTCGCTTCCCGACGGATGGCTACACCGTGTGATGCAAAAACAACCATTGGCTGCTCCGAGCGATGTAAAGCGTTATTTTGTTTCACCTGAAGAAAGTGGGCAAATTTGTATGCTGGCTTGTATCTTGGGTAAGAACGGAGAAATCTTCTTCCCTAAGTTGGGCGAAGAGCAGATGCTCACTTTCTCAGCTATTTGTGATGAATATGTGAAATCGTTGGGGCGTGTAAAACGTCAATTCACCACAGATGAAGAGGCGAAGAAATATGCCTATGAGATGCCTTTCAGCTGCAAAGAATATCCGGTGGTTTATTTTGGTAGCGACACCACGGGCGAGAAGGCTTACGAAGAATTTTATGTTCCCGGTGAAAAGCTGGATATAAATCGTTTCCAAAGCCTTGGCGTCATCACGGAGGTGAAAAAACGCCCCATTGAGGAGGTACAGCAATTCTTTACTGAAGTAGAAGCCATATTTGCCAACCCCGCTTTCACTAAAGAAGAAGTAGTAAACGCTATCAAACGATTCATTTCCAACTTTGAACACGAAGAGAAAGGAAAGAACCTTGACCAGAAAATGTAATTTTTTTGATAGGAATAAAATATAGTAATTATGGGTTATCAAATTCCATTATTTAACCTCAATTTCGATGAAAAAGAGGCTAATGCGGCTGCAGAAACAATCAAATCCGGATGGATCTCAACCGGTCCAAAGTGTGCAGAGCTGGAACAAATGTTCGTAGATATGTTTCATGTGGGACATGCGGTCAGCATGAGTAATTGTACCGATGCATTGCATTTGGCTTGTTTGGTATGTGGCATAGGAGCGGGTGATGAAGTACTTTGTCCTTCACTGACATTTGCGGCTTCTGCCAATTGTATTCGTTATGTAGGTGCAACGCCTGTATTCTGTGATATAGTTGGTCCGAATCATATTAATATTGACCCGGCAGACATAGAGCGCAAAATAACAGCTAAAACTAAAGGAATCGTTGTGGTACATATGGGTGGATTCCCTGCCCGTATGGATGAGATTATGGCAATTGCCCGCAAGCATAACCTGAAGGTTATTGAAGATGCTTGTCATGGACCTCTTTCTGAGTATAAAGGTAAAAAATTAGGTACGATTGGTGATTGTGCCGCATTCAGTTTCTTTTCAAACAAGAATATTAGTACAGGAGAGGGGGGAATGTTCATCACCAATAATAAAGAAATGGCAGAGAAAGCTCGTTTACTCCGTTCACATGGCATGACTACCATGTCCTATCAACGTGCGGCAGGTCATGCCACTGCATACGATATTGTAGAGCTTGGTTATAATTTCCGCCTTGATGACATACGTGCTTCCATTGCCATTGAACAGCTGAAGAAACTTCCCGCCGATTTAGAGAAGCGCATTGAGGTTCGTAAACGTTATGTTGATGGTTTGTCTAAGGTGAAAGGCATAGTAGTACCCTTTGCTGATAGTACAGAATTTACATCAAATTATATTATGCCCGTTGTACTCCTTGATTCCACCAAGGAGAAACGCGACCATATCCGTGAATATATGCATGCAGCCGGAATTCAAACCAGTGTGCATTATCCGGCTATTCACCTCTTTTTCCTTTACAAGGATGGCAGTTGGCATCTTCCTCAAACCGAGTATGTTACTGACAATGAGATAACATTGCCTATGTATGCGGCTCTCACAAAAGAACAAATTGGTTTTATCGTTGAATCATTGAAAAATGCACTTAATGGATAAGGCAGTTATATTAATAGGTGCTTTTTCTGAAATGCTTGAATTGTGTGCTGACTGTGAATATAATATTGTTGGATATATTGACAATCAAATAACTCCATGTATTGCTGGTGATAAATATTTAGGGTCAGATGATGATATAGCCAATATATTCAAAGAATATGGGGATATCCCTGTCGTTATTTCTCCAGACCAACCGAAGGTTAGAGAGAAGCTGTATGAGAAGTATCGGAAAATGGGATTTAAGTTTCAAACTGTCATTAGTCCTTGGGCTCATATTTCACGTAGTGCAGTGATAGGTGAAGGTGCGGTTATACAGCATGGCGTTCATGTCTCTTCAAATGTACAAATAGGCAATTTTGTTAAGTTGAATGTTAATGCTAATATAATGCATGATTGTAAGGTGGGCAATTTTACTACTATTGCGCCTAATGCTGTTTTGCTGGGCAAGGTAAGAATAGACTCATATTCTTATATAGGGGCTAATTCTACTATTTTGCCATGCTGTAATTTGTCAGACTATGTGGTAGTCGGAGCTGGAGCAGTTGTTACAAAGAATGTTCCTAGCAATACTACAGTCAAAGGTGTACCTGCTAAATGAATGGTTTGATTTCTAATTTTGATATCTGCTCCTTTCAATCCAAAATTCATCAATTTATAACCTCGGATAAGGGCATAATCCAGTTCCTGAAGCAAATGGATAATTCAAAGGTAAAAAAACAGTTATGCACAAAATAGAAAATCGCATCGTGGATTTGACGGACAACATCATTTCTTCTTTGAAGAAGATGGATGTGGAGAAAACGAAGATGTTGTTTGTCTTTTCCAACGGTCATTTCGAGGGGGTACTTACCATTGGAGATATCCAGCGGGCTATATTGAACAATGTAGCTCTGACAGAACCCATTCATAAAATATTAGACTCTTGCAAAGTGTATGCTTCGCCGAGTGAGTCGCGGGATAGTATCAAGATCAAAATGTACAAACTTCGTGCGGAATGTATGCCTGTTGTGGGTGAAAACGGTGAACTCATTGAGGTGTATTTCTGGAATGATTTTTTCAAGAGTAATGAGACTCTGCCCAAGCAGCAATTTAACATTCCCGTAGTCATTATGGCAGGTGGTAAGGGTACGCGCTTGGCCCCGCTTACCAATATATATCCCAAACCACTTATCCCCATTGGTGAAAAGACGATTGTGGAAACTATTATGGATAAGTTTGTAAGCTATGGTTGCGATGACTTTTATATCTCGGTAAACTATAAAGCTGACATGATAAAGAACTATTTCGACTTCATCAACAATGACTCTTATCATCTCTCTTACTTTCAGGAAGACAGACCGATGGGGACGGCAGGTAGCCTTCGTCTACTGAAAGACAAACTTCACTCCACGTTTTTTGTTTCCAATTGCGATATAATGATTTATGAGGATTTTGCCAATATTCTTAATTATCACAGAGAAAATAGAAATGAACTTACAGTAGTGGCTGCGGTGAAAACATACTCGATTCCTTATGGTACCATCCAGACCAAGGAGGACGGTTTACTGGAGTCGATAGAGGAGAAGCCCAACCTTTCCTTCAAGATAAATACAGGGTTGTACATTCTTGAACCTTCTTTACTGAAGGATATACCGGATGAGTTCTTCCATATCACTCACTTGATGGAGAAACTTCAGAGCCAAGGCCGTAGGGTGGGCGTTTATCCCATCAGTCAAAACGATTGGATGGATATGGGAGACTGGAACGAATACTTGAAATTAGTAAGAAAATAAAGGCGGATGACACGAGTATTGGTAATAGGTAGCGGAGTGGATGACAAATACATCGGCAACTGTTTGAGGGCGTGTAAAAAAATATCACCCGACATACATTTTGACTTCATAGCTTCCCATGGAGACGGTAATTCTCCTTTTCGCAAGGAAGTGGGCGAATTTGTTTCCGTAAAGAAGTATTACCCGCCCGTATGTTATAAGATACCCAAACTGCGCGGATTCTGCAATCAGCATGATTTGGTTAAAACCATCCGTGAGTATGCCGATCGCTGTAAGAGGCAGGGCGTAAAGTATACCGCTTGCCAGATTCATGCCTTGAATCCTTTTTATGCCAAAGTAGTGGACGACTTGAAGTGCATTGCCGGCCGTTTGATTATTTCTCCTTGGGGAAGTGATATTTTGCGCGCCCACTCGCATGCCATTCCCAACTTGAGGAAACTGGCTGCCAAGAGCGATGTCATCACCTGCCCCAAGGGCATTCGGTTTGAGAATGATATCATTGATATATTACATGCTCCCGCAGACAAACTCTATGACTTGGCGCTGGGTGTCATTGCCATTGATGAGATATTGAAGCGGGAAGCCGTCACCATCGAACAGGCTAAACACTCTTTGGGTGTGGAGGGCAGATATACCATTGTGATGGGATATAATGCCAATCCGGGGCATAATCATTTGAAAGTAATCGAAAGTTTGGCTTCAGTGAGAGGGCAATTGCCTGCCAATTTTATTGTCTTACTGCCTTTGACCTATGGCGGCTCTCCTGCCTATAAAACAGAAATAGAGGCGCTATTGAAGTCTTATGACATGCCGTACAAGCTGTTTTTGCAATATATGTCGGATGCGGAAGTGGTGAACCTTCGAAAGGCTACCGACTTGTTTATACATGCTCAGCAGACGGATGCCAATAGTGGCACCATAGCCGAGTATCTACTGTGCCGTAAAAAGATAATCAACCCTTCGTGGATTACGTATCCGCATTATGAGATGTTCGGTTCACCGTTTTATTCTTTCTCTAACTTCAATGAACTGCCGCAAGTCGTCGTAACTGCTGTTTGCGATACTGCAAGCAGGGTTTCTACACGCCTTGCTGACGATATCGCTTTAGCGGGATGGAGTCATAAGGCGGAAGATTGGGTGAAGTTGTATAAGAAATAGAAAATATGAATGCTGTTTTTCAACCCAAAGAATTTCAAATATGTAATGTCCCTGTGCCAAAGGGATATCCACAGTCGCAAACACATGCCGGCGTTGCTTATTGTAATGGTAGGGTATATTTGACAACATCTCCTTATCCAAGTGTGAAGTATAAAAGAATTGTGGCATATGCAAGAGCCATCATTCGTAAATTTACGAATAAAATTTACCCTCCTGCATGGGGTGATATTTTGGAAAACCCGATGTTGTATTTTGGTGAAAAAGATGAAATTGCCCCCGTTCGTTTTAATCCTTTCGTTGGTAATCCGTTGGTTTCTACCCCTCCTCATCTCTTTGGTTTACCTACATTCAATTCAGATCCTGATATTTTGATTTTGCCGAATGAGTATCTTTATGTGGTCAATAGAGAAGTAATCAGGAAGAAAAAATGTGAAGACCATATTTTTTATCATTTAAGGATAAATTTACTGGAATTCAATTTAAATGATGGGTTACCCATTTATCAATCGAGTACATATATCTACGAGACGAGTGAGAATATAGCTTCTCCTTCTATCAGATATATCAGTGGTTTGTTTCATATATTCTATTTGGATACTACATCCTACTGCACAGGAAGTACAGAATGTAATCTTTATGTCAGAACCGATAATGATATCAAAGGCAAATATGCTGATAGAAGAGAAATCTTAATTGAGAGCAAGGCTTATACTCCTTGGCATTTGTCTGTTTTTGATAATAAAGGAAAGCAGTATGCCATAATAGCTTGTATTAAAGATGGTGTCAAAGGACGTTGCTATCAAATGTTAGGTGAGTTTAATGAGAATATGACCACACTTCGCATATATCAAAAACCTCTGGTGGATATACCAAGCTATCGCGGAGCTGCTTTTGTCAGTGACAACGGTGAATTTATATTATATTCTACTACCGTGCATTATAGGCTAAAAGGGAGCAAAGCGGTAGACGGCAGAGATGTGTTTATGGTAAGCAAGTCTTTTGAGTGCTTACTTAATGAATTAAAAAATGCCTAAGGATAGCATAAAGGGAAAGGTTATTTCCGGTACAAAATGGGTTGGTCTTTCTACGGTTATTGATGCTGTGATACAGATTATCAAATTAGTTGTTGTAGCTAGATTTATTACAAAAGCAGATTTTGGCATTGTCGCCATTTTAAATATAGTGTTGGGGCTAACTTCTGTTTTTGCAGATTTAGGCTTTTCAGTAGGTCTTATATCCATTAAGAATATTTCATTACATGCATTCTCTAGCGTTTTTTGGGTACAATCGGCTATATTCTTTTTGTTATATATCATTTTGAGTTTGTGCGCTCCCTTTATAGCTATATTTTATGAAACGCCTGCTATTGAGTATTTAATACCTATATCATTATTGAATTTATTATGCTGGTGCATAGGTAAGCTATATGACACATTGATTCATAAGGCAATGTTATTTAGAACAATGGCTATCCGAAATATAGTGGCATCGTTTTCATCGCTTATCGGAATTGTTATTTTTTGTTGTGCTGGATTTGGAATTTATAGTTTAATATATTCTACGTTGCTATCATCTCTAATTGTAAATGTTTGGAACTTTATAGCCGGACAGAAACAGGTGCCATTGAAATTTCATTGCTCTATAGCGGAAGTAAAACCTTTCTTTAAAATTGGCATTTACAACATGGGCACTCGTATATGTGATTATTTCTCAGACAAGATTGATGTCATTATCATCGGCAAATTGCTGGGAATGGAGATGTTGGGTATATATAATATTGCGAAAGATTTATTGCAACGTGTAACGGGTATACTAAGAACAATTGTTTCAAGAGTATCATTACCGGCACTAGCTAAAGTAAATGATAATAATACTTCCTTGAAGCAATATTATTGTAAGTTGGTTAATATATCTGCATTTATCTGTACTCCTATCTGCATCTTTATCATGCTATTTGCCAATGAACTTATAGAACTAATGTATGGAGTAAAATATTTGGAGGCGGCACCATTAATGCAAATCTTTGGGCCTATTTATATTTTAAATTCAATAGGGGCTCATGAAGGCACTTTGGTATCTGCTACAGGTAGAACAGAACTGGATTTTTATTGGACAATCATTCGTATTTTCTTAATTATTCCTCTCACATATTTCACTGCACAAATATCTGTCAGTGCAATTATTTTAGGTCAGTATGTTGTAGCTATCATTGGATTTATCTATATATGGCGATTTATCATATTTAGAATTATCTCGTTATCATTTATAGATTATATTTGTTATTTTGGACGAGAAGTAATTTCCGGTTTGGTAGTATATATATTGTTGTGCAAAATTATAAATGATCGGCTATTAGGAATTTCAAATTTCTTTGTGCTCATTCCTGTTTCTGCAATATTGTTTTTCTTTACTTATCTGATCGTTTTATACATTTTTGATAAGAAAAATCTATTTTCTATTATGTCGATGATAAAAAAATAAAATCACAAATATCACTTATGAAAACGTTTGGATTTACAGCTTTGATAAATAGCGTGTTATATAAATTGGAAGGGGAGGACATAGCTTATTCTCAATGCATGAAAAGTGAAAAGACGGCGTGCTACGGTCATTTCATAGACAAGTTTGCCGACGACAAGATTTTCCGTGAGAGCGGTGACTATGTGCTGTTGTTCGACGGGGTGGTGCTGAACAAACGGCAGTTGATGAATGCGGCAAAGGAGACCGACTGGTTTTCTTATCTCATCGTCCGCTATGAAGAAAAAGGAGATGTGTTTTTCGATGAACTGCGAGGTTCGTTTGGCGGATTGCTGGTGGACAAGCGTAAGAACAAAGCCATACTGTTTACCGACCATATAGGTAGTAAATTCATGTACTATACTCTCAACGGCGATTCGTTTGCCTGCTCCACCATGATTGCCAATCTATATAATATAAGACATAACAACGGGCTGAAATGTACTCTTTCCGAACAAGGTGCTATTATGCTGCTTACGTATGGGTTTATGCTTGAAAACTATACGCTTTGCGAGGAGGTGAAAAAAGTACAACCCGGATGTTACGTTACGTTTGAGGATGGGTGTGTGGCGGAGCATCGCTATTGTTTGCTGGATAATACTCCTGATTATTCTATCACAGAACGTGATGCCATAGAATTGTATGACAAGGAGTTCCGTCGTACTGTGGCATTGGAATTTGATAAAGACCGCGAATACGGTTATCGCCATTTGGTCGCTTTAAGTGCCGGATTGGATTGTCGCATGACCTCGTGGGTAGCTCATGAAATGGGATATACCGACCAGTTGAACGTAACTTTCTCCCAGACGGATTATTGGGATGAAACAGTGCCCAAACAGATGGCGGCAGAAATGAAGCATGAGTGGATGTTTAAAGCTCTCGATAACGGCCTGTGGCTCTATAATCTTGACAATGTGTTGGAAATTACCGGAGGAAATGTGTTGTATTATGGACAGGCGCACGGATTTAGCATGAACAAATATCTGAATTTTGAAGAGTTCGGAATTGCTCATTCCGGGCAGTTGGGCGGAGGCGTAATGGGCTCTCATGTCCCGGAAAATGGAGTCCCTTTTGAGTATGGAATGGGTGCTTATTCAACTAAATATTTAAATTATCTTGATATTGCCCACTTGTCACAATATGAAAATAAAGAGTTGGGTATGTATTATTGCAGACTCTTTAATGGCACAATGAATGGGCAAGTCACAACGTATCCATTTCTGGAATCTACTGCACCTTTCATGGATTGGGATTTAATGAATAAAATTAAAAAAGTTCCATCCTCTCTGAAGTATAATAGTGCATTATATAAGAAATGGATTATAGCCAAATATCCCAAGGCAGCCGATTTTGTATGGGAGAGCATAGACTCTAAAATAACGGCACCTACATTGACTCTTATGGGACGTACCCGTACTTTGAAGCAATGGAGAGCCACTGTAATTAACCGATTGCCGTTTAAGAAGTCGGGATCTAATAGCAAGAGCCACATGAATCCCATTGGCTACTACCTGCAAACCAATACGGAACTGCGAAGTTTCATTGATAAAAAACTCGCAGAAGTGGATTGTATCAAGAATGAAACGATAAAAAACATTTTGCTTGAAATTATCGCTAAAGGAACATTTATAGAAAAAAATCAAGCCGTTACATTGATAAGAGCTACTAATTTATTCGGGCTAGAGTGATATTGTTATAAAGCTATATTTTAATGTTTATCTATATATTAACTTTTGCAATTTGTTTGTTTGCAGATAAGGTTAAAAGCCCTGCTTTTAAGAAAGTATTTATTTGTTGGCTTTACATCTTTTTATGCTTTGGATATACGGTAGGCTCGGATTGGCGACAGTATGAGCTTGATTATGTGTATAGTTTTGGTGAATTGCAAAGAATACGCTCATTATATGTATTATTTAACTTCATATCATCTACATTCCATGAATTAGGCGTTGATTTTTGGCTATATACCGGCCTGTTTAAATGCCTGTTTCTATATGCCGTGATCCAAGTAATAAAGCTGTTTACTGACAAAGTGTTTTTTGTATTGGGCTTGTTGCTGCCTTCTGTGTTTTTATTTATGTTGATTGACGGGCCATTTAAATTTATGATGGCTGTGACTTTACTCTTATTTGGATTTAAAGCATTGCTGCATAATAGAAAGGTGGTTTTAGGGATTTTAGTTCTCTGTTCGATATTTATACATTTTGCTGCAGGAATAATAGTTCTCTTTATTTTTCTGGTACATGTATTGAAAGATAAGATAAAAAATGCGAGTTTTTTAATCTTATTCATATTACTTATTTCTTTAACGATTGTTTCTACCTCTCTCTCTTTCTTTACGTCTCTCAGATCTTATTTAGCTTTAATTGTTCCGATTTTGGAAGGAAAAATTGAGTCGTATGGAGTTGAATCAACTGCTGGATGGCTTACGCTGGGAAGTCTGATTAATTATTTGTTCTTTTTTATTGTTTATTATTGTAAACCTCGCATTTTGAAGCTTCCGTATGGTGAATATATTTATGCAGCCTCAATATTTAAGTTTATGTTATTTGGACTTTTACTAATTATTCCTACCGGATTTAGATTTAATGAATTTAATATGATTTTATATGGTATAGGTTGTGCTTCAATTTGTGTGGATCTGACAGGTGATATTAGAAAATTGAAATTTAGGCCAATAGCAGTGTCTCTTATTCTGTTTTACTCAGTTTATACCTTTTATATCGGGCTTTGGAATTCTTATAGTTATATGCCTTACACCAATAGCATTCCTTATATAATTACCGGTACAAGTGGTGATAATTTCTTAGAGCGTTCAGAGAAAGGATATGCTAATTATTTTGAAAGAACAGGGCGGGAAATAGAAGGAGATGAATAACTTTTTTATACAAATCATATGAGAAAAATAGCCATGATTCTTTGTACCAATGGTATTGAGTATGACGATAGAATTCGTAAGGAAATGCTTACGGTAATGAAACTATATCCGGATATCCAATTTAAAATATTTGCTATTATTTCCGGAGATGCTACTAGAGAAGAAAAGGGGATTTCTGATTATAGAGTGGAATATGAGATTCCATTGTTGCAGTCTCGTTTAAAATATAAACAAGCTACTCATGTCTTTAGAAAAGCTTGGGATTTTTATCGCACGGTTAAATCGCAATTGAAAGATTTTGATGCCATTTGGTGTGCGGATATTGATGTAATATGCTTTGTCCTGTTTGCCAAACACCGCATTATATGGGATATGCACGAGTTACCCACTATGTTTTTGGGTAGTTCTTGGAAAAAAATGTTGTTGAAATATATGATGCGGCGTTGTAAGGTGGTGGTTCATGCCAATGCGGAGCGTTTGCAGTATTTGAAAGAACAACATGCTATAAGCAATTCTAAGAGCCAATATGTGATTCGTAATTTACCGGATTTTGAGGAAGAGGCTATGCAGGATAACGGGAAATTCGAGGAATTTACCCAATGGCTGGACGGTGCGGAGTGTGTATATTTGCAAGGTGCAACAGCTTATTCTCGTTGTGACAAGGAATCGGTGGAAGCCATAATGAGGATACCTCGTTTGAAAGGATGTGTAGTGGGACGATTTAGAGATCACTTGAAGCATGAGTTGCGAGAAATGTATGGTGATGAACTGGAACAAAAATTTTTTTTCACCGGTATGGTTCCTCAAAAGTTGACTCCTCGCTACATCAAGATGTGTAAGGTATCGTTGGTGCTTTATAGAAACACCGTGGCGAATAATTATTACTGTGAGCCTAATAGGATGTTTCAATCTATCATCAATGATTGTCCGGTAGTGGTGGGCTGTAACCCTCCGATGAAGGAGTTGGTGGATAAATACCAATTCGGTGTCAGCTTAGCAGACGATGGCTCTGATGTCTTTAATATAGTGGATGGTATCCAAAAGGTATTAGATAACCATGATTTTTATTTGCAAAAGATTGCCGGAAATAAAGACGTTCTTCAGTGGAGCCAGCAAGATGGAGAGTTTGAAAAAATAATCAATAAAGTTTTTAATAAATAATTTTAAGAATGAAAGCTTGTTTTATGGGATTGGGGTATATCGGCTTGCCCACAGCAATTATAGCCGCTAAACACGGTGTTGAGGTAGCCGGTGTAGATATAAATCCGAAAGTGGTTGAAATGACCAACCAAGGAAAATTGCATATCATAGAACCTGGTATGGAAGAGATGCTGAAAGAGGTGGTCGCAGCAGGAATGTTTAAGGCCTACACCGAACCTCAACTTTCGGATGCTTACTTTATGGTGGTTCCTACTCCTTTCAAGGGTGATCATCAACCGGATATTAGCTATGTGGAGAACGCCACCCGTATGGTATTGCCCTTATTGAAAGAAGGGGATTTGTATGTCATAGAATCTACTTCTCCGATAGGTACTACCAATTTGATGGTAAACATCATATTCAGCGAACGTCCTGAACTGAAGGGCAAAATCTCCGTGGCTTACTGTCCGGAACGGGTATTGCCTGGCAATGTAATCTACGAGTTGGTTCATAATGATAGGGTTATTGGTGGTTACGATGTAGTTTCTACTAAGAAAGCGCAAGAATTCTATGCGCAATTTGTTCAAGGTACACTTCATGCCACGAACTGCAAAACGGCTGAAATGTGTAAACTGATCGAAAATTCGTCTCGTGACGTACAGATAGCTTTTGCCAACGAACTTTCCTTTATTTGCGACAAAGCGGGTATAAATGTATGGGAGTTGATAGAATTGGCTAATAAGCATCCGCGGGTGAATATACTTCAGCCAGGGTGTGGTGTAGGTGGACACTGTATTGCTGTGGATCCTTATTTTATTACTGCAGAATTTCCTATGGAAAGCCGCATGATTTTTACTGCTCGCCAGACTAATAATTACAAGAGCTTTTGGTGTGTGGAGAAAGTGAAGAACATAATGTTGGAATTTGAATTGAAGAATAACAGAAAGCCTATTGTAGCCATGATGGGCTTGGCATTCAAACCCAACATAGATGACTTACGTGAGAGTCCGGCCAAAAGTATTGTCACAAAGGTGATTCAAGGGTGTAACAATGCTGATGTCATGGTTGTTGAACCTAATGTAGCTGAACATAATTTGTTCAAATTAACCAATTACAAAGAAGCTTATGATCGTGCTGATATTGTAGTATTTCTTGTGAATCATCGTGAATTTGCCAAATTGAATTATCGTACAGATGTGAAAGTATTGGATTTCTGCGGAACTTTTAAAAGCTGATTAACGGATGAAAAAGATTATGCTTGTTTTTGGTACACGTCCCGAAGCAATCAAGATGGCTCCGTTAGTGAAGGAGTTTCAAAAATACCAAGAGGAGTTTCAGACCATTGTTTGTGTTACTGGTCAGCATCGAGAAATGTTGGACCAGGTGCTTCAAATTTTTGATATCAAGCCTGAATATGACCTAAACATCATGAAGCAGGGGCAAGACCTCTATGACGTGACAGCTCGTGTGCTTACGGGGATGCGTGATGTGTTGAAAGAGGCAAGACCCGATGTCGTGCTGGTGCATGGCGATACCACTACCTCTATGGCTTCGGCTCTGTCTGCTTTCTATCAACAAATACCCGTGGGACATGTGGAAGCCGGACTTCGTACGCACAACATATACAGTCCTTGGCCTGAAGAGATGAACCGTCTGATTACTGGTCGCATTACTACTTACCACTTTTCACCCACATTGCTCAGCCGTCAGAATCTGCTAGACGAAGGTGTGAAGGAAGATACCATTATGGTTACGGGTAACACTGTGATTGATGCGCTCTATATGGTAGTGGATAAAATAAAGAACGACAAAGCGTTGGAGGCCGAAATGGAGAATGTGTTGGCATCTGTCGGCTATGATGTGAAACGTCTGGTAGGTGGCAAGAAACTGGTGCTCATCACCGGTCACCGTCGCGAGAACTTTGGTGACGGTTTCATTTCTATGTGTACCGCCATTAAGGACTTGATACGGAAATACCCTGACGTGGATTTCGTTTATCCCATGCACTTGAATCCGAATGTCCGCAAACCCATTCATGAAGTGTTTGGTGAAGAGTTGTCGAATCTCGGCAATATGTTCTTCATCGAGCCGTTGGAATACTTGTCTTTTGTCTATTTGATGGAGAAGAGCAATTTGGTGCTGACAGACAGCGGCGGCATCCAGGAAGAAGCTCCGGGACTGGGCAAACCGGTACTGGTGATGCGCGATACAACAGAAAGACCAGAAGCTTTGAGTGCCGGTACAGTGAAACTGGTAGGTACTGATTATGATAAGATCGTTTCCGAAGTTTCTGCATTGCTGGATGATGGGATTTATTATGAAAAGATGAGCAAGGCTGTGAATCCTTACGGGGATGGATTGGCGTGCGAAAGAATTGTCAACTCTTTTAAGTCATGAACAATAAAGTAAATAGCAACCACCTGCCATGGCTGGATGCACTGCGGTTTATAGCTGCATTTATGGTGCTTTAAAGCCATTCTCGTAACGATTTCTTTTGCCATATGGAGAGTTCCCGATGCTCTTGTTGGAGGGGGAATTTTTGCTTTTTATACTTTTTGCAGGTTAGGCCACGAGTCCGTTATGATATTCTTTGTCATTAGTGGTTTCTTAGTGTGCGGAAGGGGGATGGAACGGATTTATAACAACAATTTTGATGTGAAGAATTATGGGGTTGACCGCACCGTTTGAATAGGCCTTCCGCTGATAGGAGCTATTATCTCTTATTTTGTGGTGTGTCAAATTATAGGTAGGGATTTTAACTGGTTGACGGCATTGGGCAATCTGTTTAGTTTGCAAGGGTTATTTGTTGACAGCTTGGTGAGTCCATTTTGGTCTTTAAGCTTTGAGGTGTGGTTTTATATACTGTTGGCAGGAGTGGCTTTGGTGTTTCAAAAGAAAAAGGCGGGTTGGTTTTTCTGTGTGCTTATCTGCTTGGTGTTTTGTGAAGCGAAAGCTAGTTATCTTTTGATGTGGTTTCTAGGCGGACTGGCATATATACACCGTCCGAAGAAAGGCAACAAGTGATTAGCATGGTTTTATTTCTTACTTATGATAGCCAGCATGGCTTCTTTACAGCTTACCACCGGAAGCAAGGCGATGAAAGACATGGTGTTGTCGTTCAATCGTCTGGTGTTAGACATGATTTTTGCCATGTTTGTAGCCCTCTTCGTTCAGCAAATCATATTGTTTCAGCCTAAGCGCAAAGTATGGGTGAAGATTGAATGCTTCATGTCGAAAATGGCGGATTTCTCATATACACTTTACTTATCACACCGTATTGTGTTTTTATTATTGTTCTATTTTTTTTTGAAAAAGGAACTTCTCTATCTAATTGGGAAGCTAAATGGATGTGGAAAATTAGCAAAAATAATTTATGAATGAATATAAGAATATGCGGATTGCTGTAGCGGGTACAGGATATGTAGGCATGTCCATTGCTACACTCCTTGCTCAGCATCATAGAGTGATTGCTGTAGATGTTATCCCGGAAAAGGTAGCATTAATCAACAATAAAAAATCGCCTATACAGGATGATTATATTGAAAATTATTTGGCTGAGAAAGAGCTGCAGCTTATGGCAACGCTTGATGGACGCGCTGCTTATAAAGAGGCCGATTTTGTAGTGATAGCTGTCCCTACTAACTATGACCCTCAGAAAAATTTTTTTGATACACATTTGATAGAGGATGTAATAGATTTGGTATTGGAAGTGAATCCCGAAGCGGTGATGGTAATAAAGAGTACTATTCCAGTGGGATACTGCCGTTCGCTCTATGTCAAGTATGCGCCGATATTCGAAAGCAGACCGGAACTTAAGGGGAAGAAATTCAATCTGCTTTTCTCTCCCGAATTCCTGCGTGAGAGTAAGGCTCTTTATGATAACCTTTATCCTAGTCGCATAATCGTGGGTTATCCCAAAATGATTGGTCAGTTTGATGAGGAGAATAAGGCTATCCATACCATTGGAGGCAATGATCTTGAAGATGCGGCGCATGTTTTTGCTTCTCTATTGCAGGAAGGGGCTATAAAGAAGGATATTGACACTCTTTTTATGGGTTTGAAGGAGGCGGAAGCTGTGAAGCTTTTTGCCAATACTTATCTGGCTCTTCGTGTCAGTTACTTCAATGAATTAGATACCTATGCTGAAATCAAGGGATTAGATACACAGGCTATTATTCAAGGAGTAGGGCTTGACCCTCGTATTGGTACCCATTACAATAATCCCAGCTTTGGTTATGGCGGTTACTGCCTGCCCAAAGACACGAAACAGTTACTGGCCAATTATAACGATGTACCACAGAATATGATGACTGCTATTGTTGAGAGTAATCGTACCCGTAAGGACTTCATAGCTGACCAAGTTTTGAAAAAAGCGGGCTATTATAGTTACAGTGAACAAAATGGATATGATAAAACGCAGGAAAAAGAGTGTGTGATTGGTATTTATCGTCTCACAATGAAAAGTAACTCTGATAATTTCCGTCAAAGTGCTATTCAAGGTATCATGAAACGTATCAAGGCTAAGGGCGCTACAGTGATTATCTATGAACCTGTACTGGAGGATGGCAGTCTTTTCTTTGGGAGTAAGGTGAATAATGATTTGGAGAAATTCAAATTGATGAGTCATTCCATCATTGCTAATCGGTATGACGATTGTCTGGATGATGTGAAGGAGAAGGTTTATACTAGAGATGTATTTAAACGAGACTCGTGAAAATAATTATATATTATTGACCCCAATAGACTTTTACTTATTATAAATGAGCTAAATTCATTTACTGAAATCGGTTCTAAACATATTAATTTGAAGTAAATCGTAGTATTTCCTATGTTTTATAGCTAACGCAAAGCTGTATATACCGGGAATGCGAATTTGCATGTGATTATGAATATTCTTCTATTATCAACCATTTACCCGCTTCCTTCAAAGGAAAATAAGGGAACTTCGGTATGTCATTACTTTACAAAGGAGTGGGCAAAAGAAGGTCATAATGTGCGTGTGGTACATTATCAGGCTGTATATCCTTTCTTTTACTATTGGGCGGCTCGGGTAGCGAGAGATTTGATTACTGCGAAAACAGGTGCGGTAGTTTATACAAAACGTGATAAGGGTACACAATATGAATGGGATGGTGTGCAAGTGTTGAGAATACCATTATTCAAACCGATTCCTCATGGGAGATTTTTATCAATTTCTATCAGAAAATCTATTCAACAAATAGTTAATAGTAATGCTGAAGCTGATTTTATACCTGATATTATAGTAGGGCATTTTCCTAATCCTCAGATAGAGGTGGTCGCGAAGTTGAAAAGTATTTATTCTTCAGCGACAACTGCTATTATAATGCATGAGAATTTTGATCTGGATGGTGTTTACGGTGAACGGTTTAAATGTTTTTATAATAAAATTGATTTGTGGGGATTCCGTTCAAAGAAATATAGAGAAGATTTCGAAGAGAGATATGGCAAGCTTAAGCATTCTTTTATCTGTTATTCAGGTGTTCCCGCAAGTTATATTACAGAAAACAATACTCATTCATTTGAGAAACCATTAAGTAAATTTATCTATGTTGGTGAGATGATTCAACGTAAATATCCGGCTGAAATTATCGAGGCTTTGGTTAATGTTTATGAGGATAAAAACTTTCACATTGACTATGTGGGCAATGGTCATGAACAGGAAACTGTAAAATTGAAAATGGAAAAATATCATTTGGAGAGTCAAGTGACTATTTGTGGCAGGATTCCGCGAGATGAAATAAAGGCTAAGTATGACAATGCTGACTGTATGATAATGATTAGTCGTAGGGAAGTTTATGGATTAGTCTATTTGGAGGCTATGGCTCGTGGGTGTATTACTATAGCTTCCAAGAAAGAAGGGTTTGATGGTGTGATAGAAGATGGTGTGAACGGTTTCTTATGTGAAGCGGGTAATATTCAAGAGCTTGCAAATATAATTCGTAAAATAAATAAACTCACTCCGGATGAAAGGTTAGCTGTTTCAGAAAGAGCAATTGAGACTGCTCGTCGTTTGACAGATAAAAATGCCGCTGATTTATATTTGAATAATTTGATTATTAAATAAAAATACTTGAACATATAACGATTCCCTGTCTTATTTATCATTGAATTATCAGCATCCACATTTAATGGCTTGTCCATAACAACTGAAATAAAATATCCATATTGTATTTTGAATTATAAAATGTCAATCAAAGATTGTAAAATCATCGAACTCCCCAAATTCTTAGATATGAGAGGGAATCTTTCGTTTGTAGAACAGAACAATCATATTCCGTTTGAAATCAAGAGGACATATTGGATTTATGATGTTCCGGGAGGAGAATGCCGTGGAAGTCATGCATTCAGGAATACGGAAGAATTCATAGTTGCGCTTTCAGGCGGTTTTGATGTGATAGTGGATGATGGTGAGAGACAGAATAAGTTTACACTTAATCGTTCTTATTATGGTCTTTATATTCCGAAAGGGTTGTGGAGAAGAATAGACAATTTCTCTACAAATTCTCTTGCATTGGAATTTGCTTCAACTAGTTATATTCCAGATGACTATATTAGAAATTATGACGATTATTTACAGTTAAGGGGCAATGGAGAAATATAGTGTATTTGATTGTTCAATGATTGAGCTGGACAAACATCACAGTGATCGTAAGGGTAACCTGACTGTAGTGCAGAATGGCGACACTCTTCCTTTTGATGTGAAGCGTGTATACTATCTGTATGATGTCCCAGGAGGTGAGTCTCGTGGAGCACATGCTCACAGAGATTTGAGCCAGTTTATGGTTGCCGCATCCGGTTCCTTTCGTGTAACCTTGGATGATGGCAAGGTTAAACGTTCTTTTTTCTTGAATCGTCCTTATCAAGGCCTATATGTAAAACCGGGTATATGGCGTGACTTGGATGATTTTTCTTCTGGTGCTGTTTGCATGGTTTTGGCTTCTGATGTATATAAAAAGGAAGACTATATTCGTAATTATGATGAATTTCTTGAATTTAGGGAGATTAGCAATGATACATCCGTTAAGCGATTGTAAGAATCAAAATATTCCGGCTTCTACTAATATCTGGCAGTACTGCGTAGTACTTCCTGAGGCCAGAATTGGCGAGAAATGCAATATCTGTTCTCATTGTCTGATTGAGAATAATGTGGTGATTGGTAATAATGTTACTATTAAGTGTGGTGTCCAAGTTTGGGATGGTATTGAGTTGGAAGATAATGTAATGGTAGGTGCTAATACGACTTTTACCAATGATATGTATCCAAAGTCGAAGAATGAGGCTTGGGTTCTTCTTAAGACAAAGGTGTGCAAGGGTGCATCTATCGGTGCTGGTTCTACGATACTTCCAGGGATAACCATTGGTGAGGATGCCATGATTGGTGCTGGCAGTGTGGTGACAAAGAATGTGCCTGCCGGAGAAATCTGGGTAGGTAATCCTGCGAAATTTCTTAGAAAAATAGCTGATAAATAAAGAAAAACAAAATGATACCTTTTCTTTCATTAAAAGATGTGACCGCTCTTCACGGAGCTGAGATAAATGAGGCTGTAAGCCGTGTGGTTAACGGAGGTTGGTACCTTCAAGGCAAGGAGAACGAACGCTTTGAGGAGAATTACTCAAAATTTGTTGGAGTACAATATACAGTTGGTTGTGCCAATGGCTTGGATGCACTGATTTGGATTTTCCGTGCATACATTGAGATGGGTGTAATGCAACCAGGTGATGAGGTCATTGTACCGGCAAATACCTATATTGCAACTATTCTTGCTATCACAGAAAATGGTTTGAAGCCTGTTCTTGTAGAGCCAAGACTGAATACACTTGAGATTGATGAGGATAAAATAGAGGAAGTTATAACTTCTCGTACAAAAGCTATAGCTCTTGTTCATCTTTATGGTCGTATGGCTTATACAGAAAAAATAGGTGAGCTTTGTAAGGAGTATAATCTAAAATTGGTCGAGGACTGTGCTCAGAGCCATGGCTGTCTTTATAGTGATGGTCGTATGACTGGAAATATAGGTGATGCCGCCGGGCATAGTTTCTATCCGGGGAAGAATCTTGGAGCTCTTGGTGATGGTGGTGCAGTAACTACCAACGATGAAGAATTGGCAAAAGTAATTCGTGCTTTGGCAAACTATGGTAGTCAGAAGAAATATGTTTTTAAGTACACAGGTCGTAATAGTCGTTTGGATGAGATTCAGGCAGCAGTACTTGATGTGAAGTTGAGATACTTGATAGAAGATAATAATCATCGTAAAGAAGTTGGTCATTATTATATTAAGCATATTAATAATCCATTTATTAAATTGCCTGACACGCTTCCATTAGAAAGTAATGTATTCCATCTCTTTCCAATCCTTTGTGAGAAGCGTGATGAACTCCATGATTATTTGGAACAGAATGGTGTGGGTACAGTGATTCACTATCCGATAGCACCTCACAAACAGGCGTGTTATAAGGAATGGAACGACATATCATTTCCTATTACAGAATACATTGCTAACCATGAATTGAGCTTGCCAATTGGACCGGCTATTTCATTGAAGGATGTGGCTATATTGGTTGAGCTGATTAATAAATTTAGGTAATGGCAAAGGTTGTTTGGATCGTAAACTACTACACAGCTACGCCTGAAAAGGTCTCCAATCCTCGTTATTTGCAGATGGCTCATTATTTCATGAAAGGGGGCTACAAGGTGATCACTTTCAACCATACTTTTAAAGGGGAGAAGATATTTCAGCGCAGACAGTATGGTGAGTATGATTTTGTTCATGTGAAGTCTCCATGCTATGTGGGTAATGGCCTGAAGCGAATGTATTCAATATGGAAGTTTGCCCAAACCCTCAATAACCATTGTAAAGAGTTTGAAAAACCTGATATTGTATTGCAGAACATACATCCTCCATTTGACTATCCTATTGTAAAGATGACAAAGAAACTGGAGGCTAAATATATAGCAGAGGCTTGGGATTTGTGGCCTGATAATTTTGCTGTCTATGGATTGATGTCGAGAAACAATCCAATAATGAAGGTGGCTTATCAGATTGAAAAATATTACTACTATGCTGCAGATGAGATTGTCTTTACCTTTAAGGGGGCATTTGATTATCTAAAGAATAAAGGATGGACCACCGAAACTGGTGGTAAGATAGACATGGATCATGTGCACTATATCAACAATGGAATTGATCTAGAACAGTTTGATAAAGATGTGATGGCTCATCCCCGAAAGGATGCCGATTTGAATGATCCCGATACTTATAAGATTATCTATTTGGGCTCTATTAATCTGTCCAATAACGTGAAGACGCTAATAGAGGCTGCCAAACAGCTACAAAATATCCCGAAATACCGCTTTATCTTTTATGGTGACGGTGCTCAAAGAGAGCAGTTGGAACAGCAAGTAAAGCAGCAAGAGATAAAAAACGTAGTCTTCAAGGAGAAATGGATACCATTGGCTGAGTGTGCTTGGATAGTGTCTCAAGCTACTGTTAACGTGATGAATTATAGTAAAGGTTTTGCCTATATGGGTGTGAGCGCAGGTAAATTGTTTCAATATTTGGCAGCGGGTAAACCTATTGTATGCAATGTGAAAATTAGTTATGATGATATTATTACTGACAATAATTTGGGGGTGGCTCGCGATTTAATCACCGCTGAGGAGTTTGTCACAGAAATTCGTCGCATAGCTGAACAGTCTCAAGAGTTGTATGATGAGATGTGTAAACGGGTGAGGGAAGTAGCTACGCATTTTGACTATAAAGTGTTGGCAAAACGAGAACTTGAATTACTAAGATAATATAAAAGTGCTTTTGATTCTGCTTCTTTTGGATTCGGAGGGTATAAGGTATTGGGTGAGGGACATAGTCATATTAAGAAGTTATCAGTTCTAGAGTGGGTATGATTGATTTTACGAAGATATAAGTAAGGCTGGAATAGAAGAAAGGTTATTCTAGTCTGACTGATAATTGTGTAATATAAGGTCGAGTATTAATGGATATATTAAGTGATTATGTATTCTCTTTTTTTGAAACGCTTTATTGATTTCGTGATAGTATTTTGTATGTTGGCTATTCTTTGGCCGATATTACTTTTAGTGGGTATTTGGCTTTATTTTGCTAATAAGGGTACTGGAGTTTTTTTCATTCAGAAACGTCCAGGCAAGAATGAAAGGATTTTCAAAGTCATAAAGTTTAAAACGATGACGGATAAACGAGGTATAGATGGAAAGTTACTGTCGGACGAGGAACGATTGACTGAAATAGGAAAATTCATTCGTTCTACCTCTATTGATGAATTGCCGCAATTGTTTAATGTCTTGAAAGGTGATATGGCATTGATTGGCCCCCGTCCCTTACTTCCCCAGTATCTTCCTCTTTATTCAAAGGAACAAGCTCGCCGTCACGAAGTTCGTCCGGGCATTACGGGATGGGCTCAAGTGAATGGACGCAATGCCATCAGTTGGAACAAGAAATTTGAACTGGATGTGTGGTATGTAGATCATTGTTCTTTTTTACTGGATTTAAAAATTATATTTCTTACAATAAAGAAAGTCTTTGTACGCGAAGGTATCAGTTCTGATACTTCAGCAACCATGGAGCCTTTTACTGGAAACAATTGAAATATTAGATAATGTATTTATATGGTGCCAGTGGTCATGCCAAAGTGATCATTGATATACTACGTGCGAATAATGAGAGAATTGAAGCATTATTTGATGATAATGAAGCGATTCATAGTCTTCTTAATTATCCCGTATTACATTCGTCGGAAGTTCGGGGACCGTTGATAATCAGCATTGGAAATAATAGTATCCGTAAGAAGGTTGCTGAGAACGTGCATGTGGATTTTGGTATTGCTTTTCATCCCTCTGCTATAATCTCGAAAGAAGCAGAAATGAGTGAAGGTACAGTAATAATGCAAGGTTCTATTATACAATCTGATGTTAGAATTGGAAAGCATTGTATAATTAATACGGGGGCTTCGGTGGATCATGAGTGCGTGATTGAAGATTATGTACATATTTCTCCTCACTGCACTCTTTGCGGTAATGTCTCGGTTGGAGAGGGTACTTGGATTGGTGCTGGTTCAACTATTATTCCAGGGGTGAAGATTGGGAAATGGAGTGTGATAGGTGCCGGTTCTGTTGTTACAAAAGATATTCCGGATAATGTTCTGGCTGTGGGTAATAGATGCAGAATTATAAAAAGTTTATAATCGTTTTCTTTTAATCATAATAATTTAATGGACAAGAGAATTTATCTTTGCCTTGCTCACATGAGCGGCAAGGAGCAGGCTT
>OCPS01001128.1_pt1 | contig 24178 bp, 23 predicted proteins | sample 1538651 | NCBI WGS metagenome assembly OCPS01 (sample SAMN04571715, study PRJEB22368) | human gut metagenome | biome: human gut; material: stool | host: Homo sapiens | place: Luxembourg | collected 2012-09-21 | reverse complement strand
CCGAAAAGACCGACATCACCTACCCGGTGGAGCTGGCTGGCAAAGAGTACACCGCTCGGCTGTACAAACTGGCGGTCACCGGCTACGAGGGCCGCACCAACACCCTGAACCTGTTTGACCTTGACACCATCGATGAGAGCATCGTCCACGATGGCATTACCTTCGACAAGACCGCCATCGACAAGAACCTAACCCTCTTCCTCTACCCGGACGATTCCGATGAGGCGGGCCGCCGCCTGCGGGTGTACCAGCAGTACCTGATGGTCTCTGCCGGTGCCCAGCTCATTCTGGCCGAGTGTGCCGCCCGGGGCTGCGATTACCATGATCTGGCCGACTATGCTGCTATCCAGATCAACGACACCCACCCCAGCATGGTCATCCCGGAGCTGATCCGGCTGCTGGGCGAAAAGGGCATCGAATTTGAGGAAGCCGTAAAGATCGTCACAAAGACCTGCGCCTACACCAACCACACCATTCTGGCCGAAGCACTGGAAAAGTGGCCCCGCGCCTATCTGGATGCCGTGGTGCCCCAGCTGATGCCCATTATCGAAAAGCTGGACGCGCTGGCCCGCACCCGCACCAAGGACGAGAGCCTTGCCATCATCGACAAGGACGACCGGGTGCACATGGCCCACATGGACATCCACTTCACCCACTCCACCAACGGCGTGGCGGCGCTGCACACCGAGATTTTGAAAAATTCCGAGCTGCACGGCTTCTACGAGCTGTACCCGGAGAAGTTCAACAACAAGACCAACGGCATCACCTTCCGCCGCTGGCTGCTGGAATGCGACCCCCGCCTGACCGCCGCACTGGAACAGCACATCGGCTCCGGCTTCCGCAAGGACGCTGCCGAGCTGGAAAAGCTGCTGGCTTTTGCTGATGACGAAGCTGTGCTGGACCAGCTGACCGCTGTGAAGAAGGCCAACAAGGAAGCGCTGGCAGACTGGCTGCTGCGCACCCAGAAGGTGAGCGTGAACACCGATGCCGTGTTCGATATCCAGTCCAAGCGCCTGCACGAGTACAAGCGCCAGCAGCTGAACCTGCTGTACCTCATCCACCAGTACTACGAGATCAAGGCAGGGCATCTGCCCGCTGCTCCGCTGGTGAGCATCTTCGGTGCCAAGGCGGCACCTGCCTACACCATTGCCAAAGACATCATCCATGCGCTGCTGACCCTGTCCAAGGTCATCGCCGCAGACCCGGAAGTGTCCCAGTGGCTGCAGGTGGTCTTTGTGGAGAACTACAACGTCACCGCCGCCGAAAAGCTGATCCCGGCCTGTGACCTGTCTGAGCAGATCAGCCTTGCCTCTAAGGAAGCCTCCGGCACCGGCAACATGAAGTTCATGCTGAACGGCGCGCTGACGCTGGGCACCATGGACGGTGCCAACGTGGAGATCAGCCAGCAGGTGGGCGAGGAGAACATCTATATCTTCGGCCAGACCTCCGATCAGGTCATCCACCGCTACGCCGTGGGCGACTACGACCCCGCCCAGTGGGTGGAGGGGGATGCCAACATCCGCCGCGCCATCAACTTCCTCACCGGGCCGGAGATGCTGGCCGCCGGTCACGCCGAAAACCTGACCCGCCTGCACAACGAGCTGATCCACAAGGACTGGTTCCAGACCCTGCCGGACTTCAACGCCTACGTGGTGCGCAAGGGGCAGGCCCTCAGTGATTACGCCTGCGACCCGAAGGGCTGGCGGCGCAAGTGTCTGGTGAACATTGCCAAAGCAGGCATGTTCTCCTCCGACCGCACCATTGCCGAGTACGACCGGGACATCTGGCATCTGGGCAAATAATTTTTCCTGAACTGCGTTTCACCATCGTTTTCTCAAAGGCTGCTGCACGGCAAAAAGCGTGCAGCAGCCTTTTTGTATAACGAAAAGGCCCTCCCTGTTTGTCAAGCAGGGAGAGCCTTTATCTATTCGGCATTGCCGCTGTTTGCGGAGAAAGCGGTCTGACGGCCTGCCCTTTATCCTCTCCACCCTCTGGCAGAGGGGTCCAGCATTTCGGCGGCAGAATAAACAAGGGCGTTGCAGATGGCTGCGGCCACATTGCTGCCGCCTTTGCGGCCCATGGCAGCAATGGCAGGCACGCCGTGCTGTTCGCAGATTGCAAAGAGGATTTCCTTGCTTTCCACCACGTTCACAAACCCCACCGGCACACCGATGACCAGCGCAGGCCGCAGTCCGGCTTCTATTTCTTCTGCGATGGTCAGCAGGGCTGTGGGCGCATTGCCCACGGCAAGGATGGCCCCCGGGTGCTCCCGGGCAGCGCGGTGCATGGCAGCCACGGCGCGGGTGGTGCCCGCCTGCTTTGCCGCTTCGGCCACAGCGGGGTCGGCCATATAGCAGACGGCCTCACAGCCCAGCTTTGCAAGGCCCGGTCTGGAAATGCCCGCCAGCGCCATATTGGTGTCGGTGACGATCACCGCACCCCTCTGCAGGGCCCTGACAGCGGCCTGCACCGCGCCGGGAGTAAAGCGCAGATTTTTTGCATAGTCGAAATCGGCAGTGGTGTGGATGACCCGTTTGACCACCGCAGCCGTCTCCGGCGGCGGGGTCAGGCCCAGCTCGTCCAGTTCCCTTGTGATAATGGAGATGCTCGTCCGTTCAATGTCGGCGGGCAGATGATGCTGCGGTGTCATGCGTTCTCTCCTTTCGGTCCGGCAAGGCCCATAGCGGCGTAAACGGCAGGCAGGTCCAGCGCCGCACGCACGCCGTCTGCCAGCAGGTCAAACTGCTGCTGACGGTATTGTTCCATGGGGATGAGGTCGGCCCCGGCCGGGTCGATCCCCTTCTGTCTGCACAAAAAAGCGGTCAGTTTTTCGGTCAGTTCGCCGGTGTCGAACAGCCCGTGCAGGTAGGTGCCGAACACATTGCCCTGCACACAGCCCTCCGGCGTGCCGTCTGCAAGGGTGCAGAACGCACTGCCCCGCACCTCGGTGCGGCCTGCGTGGATCTCGTATCCCGTGAGCGCTGCCCCGGCAAAGGGGTCAGCGGCAGCGCGGGCTGCGGTCTGGGTCAGGTGCTTTTCGGTGCCGAACACCGTCGTGGTGGGCAGCAGGCCAAGGCCCCGCAGGGTGCAGGGGGTGCCGCTCTCCTCCCCTGCCGGGTCGCAGAGCCGTTCGCCCAGCATCTGATAGCCGCCGCACACACCCAGCACCGGTGTACCGGCTGCCGAAAGCCTGAGCACCGCCGCTTCCAGTCCGCTTTCCCGCAGCCAGCGCAGATCATCCATAGTGTTCTTGGTGCCGGGCAGGATGACGAGATCCGGCGCGCCCAGCTGGCGGGTGCGCTGCACATACCGCACGCCCAGCAGCGGGTGCTGTTCCAGCGGGATAAAGTCGGTGAAGTTGGACACATGCGGCAGGCGCAGGATGGCGATATCCAGCGGTTTGACGGCGCTTTTTGCTTCCAGACGGTCCGAGAGAGAATCCTCGTCCTCGATCTCCACCCGCAGATACGGCACCACACCCACTACGGGCAGGTGCGTTTTTTCTTCCAGCATGGCAAGGCCGGGCCGCAGGATCTCCACATCGCCCCGGAACTTGTTGATGATGAGCCCCTTGATGCGGGCACGCTCGTCCGCTTCCAGCAGCTCCACAGTGCCGTACAGCTGCGCGAACACGCCGCCCCGGTCGATATCGCCCGCCAGCAGCACCGGTGCATCCACCAGCTTTGCAAGGCCCATGTTGACGATATCATCCGCCTTCAGGTTGATCTCTGCCGGGCTGCCCGCGCCTTCGATCACGATGATGTCGTTCTCGGCGGCAAGGCTGTTGTAGGCTTCCAGAATGTCCGGGATAAGGCTGCGCTTCATCCTGAAATAATCGGCGGCAGACATCTGTCCCCGGGCCCTGCCATTTACGATGACCTGACTGCCCACATCGCTGCTGGGCTTGAGCAGGATGGGGTTCATCCGCACATCCGGTTCTGCGCCCGCAGCCTGTGCCTGCACCACCTGAGCACGGCCCATCTCCGCGCCGTCGCGGGTGACGAAGCTGTTCAGAGCCATGTTCTGGCTTTTAAAGGGTGCCACACGGTAGCCGTCCTGCGCAAAAATGCGGCACAGCGCCGCGCACAGCAGGCTTTTGCCCGCACCGCTCATGGTGCCCTGCACCATAATGCATTTTGCTTTGCTCATTGCGCCACCTCCGGCAGAGTCTCGGCCAGCAGTGCAAGCAGCTGCCGGTTTTCATTCTCGGTGCGCACGGCGGTGCGGTACCAGCCTGCGTCCAGACCCGGATAGTTGCCGCAGCTGCGCAGCACCGCGCCCTTGTGCCGCAGCGCAGCGCCCAGCGCTTCCGGTGCCCGGAACAGCAGATAGTTGGCCCGGCCCTCGATCACCCGCAGGCCCAGCGCCCGCAGGCCGTCTGCCAACACAGGCCGCTGTGTTTTGATCAATGCGCGCACCTGCGCCACATATTCCGTCTCGTCCAGCGCAGCAATGCCCGCCGCCTGTGCCAGACTGGAAACCGCCCACGGCTGGCCCGCTGCCCGCATCCGGGCAAGCAGCTCTGTATCAGAGCACAGGCAATAGCCCAGACGCACGCCTGCCATGCCGTAAAGCTTGGTGAAGGCTTTTAAAATAATCAGTTTTTTGCTGTTTTTCAGCAGATGCTTTGCCGAAAGGCCTTCGCCCTCCGGCAGAAAATCCAGAAAGCATTCGTCCACGGCCAGCACCGCACCCACGGCTTCGCATCTGCGCAGCAGCGCTTCCACAAGGGCAGGCTCTGCCAGCTGACCGGTGGGGTTGTTGGGCTGACAGAGGAACACCAGATCGATGCCCGGGTGCACGGCATCAAGGATGGCGTCCGTCACCGCAAAATCGTTTTCCTCCTGCAGGAAATGCCGTTCCACCCTGCAGTCCACAGTTTCCAGTGCCGTGGCGTACTCGGCGAAGGTGGGCGCCGTCACAAGGGCAGTGCGGGGCTTTGCAGCCAGCGCCAGCCGGAAGATGAGGTCTGCCGCGCCGTTGCCGCACAGCAGCCATTCGGCGGGCACGCCCTCAGCCACCGCCAGCTTTTCACGCAGGGCCCGGCACAGCGGGTCGGGGTAGCGGTCGGCCGTGGCAAGGGACGCCGTAATGGCCTTTGCCACGCCCCCGGGCAGACCCAGCGGGCTGACATTGGCCGAAAAATCCAGCGGGTCGCGGCCAAACTCGGCGCGGTAGCCCGCCCAGTCGCCGCCATGGGTCAATTGTTTCATGCAAGGAACCCCCGTATTGCTGCACCCCATGCCAGCGCAAAGCCGCTTGCCACATACATCATGCGGTTGGCGCGCAGGATGTCCTGCGGCTCAATGGGGCGCAGGGCATCGCCGATGGTGGGCTTGGGGTAATATTCGCCAAAATAGTAAGCCGGGCCGGCCAGCTGCACGCCCAGTGCACCGGCGCAGGCGCTTTCGGTCTGGGCGCTGTTGGGGCTGGCGTGGCAGTGCCGGTCCCGCCGCCAGATGCGCCATGCACCCTTGGCATCGTTTCCGGTAAAGGCCGCAGCCGCCACCCACAAAAGGGCAGCAAGGCGGCTGGGGATGTAGTTGGCCACATCGTCCAGCTTCGCGGCTGCGCGGCCAAAATAAAGGTACTTCTCGTTCTTGTAGCCCAGCATACTGTCCATGGTGTTGATTGCCTTGTAGGTCAGCGCCAGCGGTGCCCCGCCGATGAGCATATACAGCAGCGGCGCAATGACGCCGTCGCTGGCATTTTCGGCCACCGTTTCCACCGCAGCCTTGGTCACGCCCTCGGCGGTCAGGTCCTGGGTGTCGCGGCCCACGATGCGGCTCACGGCTTTGCGGGCAGCGGGCAGGTCGTTCCGGACCAGCTCGTTATACACATTTGTGCTCTCCTGTGCAAGGCCTCTGGCTGCCAGCGCCTGCCCGCACCAGAACATCTGTACGGCAAGGCCCAGCCACGGGCTGAGCTTTGCCGCCGCCAGACACACAAGGCTCGTGACCAGAAAGGTGCCCACCGGCAGGCAGAACGCCGTCACGGCACCGCCCAGCAGCTCTCCCTGCGGGGTGCCGGGCAGGCGGGCGCGCAGGAACTTTTCCAGCCGGGAGATGCATCTGCCCATGAGCACCACCGGGTGCGGCAGCCACGCCGGGTCGCCGAAGAGAGCGTCCAGCACAAAGCCGCCGACAACTGCCTGAAGGATCATGCCCTGCTCTCCTTTGTGTACTGGACGGTCTTCACGAGATACAGCAGATGCTTTTCCGTCCAGTCCTTTGCATCCAGCACAAAGCCGCCCGCATTGGGCCCGCACCATGCGTAGTAGTCCCTGTGGGGGACGGCAAACCGCTCCATGGCGGCCATCTGGGTGCCGCCGTGGGCCAGAATGACCAGCCGCTCTTCGCCTGCGGCAAGGGCTTTATCGATCAGCTCTGCCACAGTGCGGCAGATGCGATCCGAAAAGTCCGTCTTGCGCTCTCCGTCCGGGCAGGGGCTTTCGCAGTTGGCCTTCACCCATGCCTGATACTCGGGGTCCTTTTCCATCTCGATGAAATTGCGGCCCTCAAAGCTGCCAAAGCACATCTCTTTCAGACCGTCCACCGGCACAAGCTTCGCCTCCGGGAACAGGATGCGCGCCGTCTGGCTGGTGCGCTGCAGGGTGGAAACATAGACCACATCGGGGTCAAAATCTGCCCGGCGCAGCTGGGCAGCGCCTTCGGGTGAGAGCGGGATGTCGCGCTGGCCCTGATAACGCTTCTGGGCGTTGTATTCCGTCTGGCCATGACGCAGAAGATAGATCAGCATTGAGACAATTCTCCTTTCAAAACCGTTGGGATGCCGCAGAACATCTGCACGACGCACTCTGCCCGTGCGGCCAGCAGGCAGGCAAGCCTGCCCGCCGCCTCGCGGTCTGCGCGCTGTTTGACATCCATCGGCACAACACCGCCGCCTACCTCGGTGGCGATGAGGATATCGTATTCATGGGCAAGCTTGTCTGCCAAGGCAGACAGGTCGGCGGCATCTGCCGCCAGCTGCTGCACATCGGCCAGCGCCTTGCCGGGAAGCGTTTGCGCAAAGGTGCGCTTGCCGCTGTAGAGCGGCCCGGTGATAAAGATCATAGCAGTCCTCCCCACTGGCAGGCACACAGCGCCGCCAGCATCCAGAGCTCGGCCTTTTGCAAAAACCACCCGGCAAGGTCGCCGGTGATGCCGCCGAACTGCTTCCGGCTCACGGCATGGTAGCGCCAGAGCACCGCCAGCGCTGCCAGCACCAGCGCCCAGCCGCCCAGTGCTGCCATGCCCACGCACAGCACCGCAGCCAGCGCCGCCAGCACCCGGCGCACCACAGTTTTGTCTGCCGCAGTGGCAAAGGTGTGCGCAAGACCGGTGTTTTTCGCCATGGGGAATGCCGCCACCGCATAGCCCGAAAGCGCTCGTTCCAGCACCAGCGCCAGCGCCCACAACACCCCCGTCCGGGGGGTGAACCGCACACAGGTGCACAGGGCAAAATAGGCCAGAAAGTAGCTGCACAGCCGGATGACCGCAAAGGCGCCGCAGTGGGGGTCTTTTAGTATTTCCAGCTTTTTCGTGCGGTCGCCGTAGCTGGAAAGGGCGTCGCAGGTGTCGGCGTAGCCGTCCAGATGGATGCCGCCCGTCACCCACACAGGCACCAGCGCAAAGCCCGCCGCCTTTGCAAGGCCCGGCAGAGGCAGTGCCCCGCACACACACCACGCCGCACCAATAACCACACCGATGAGCGGGAAGGCGCACATGGCGTAGCGCATATTTTTTTCGTTCCAGTCAAACTGCGGCACCGGGATGGCCGAAAACATGGCAAAAGCCACCGCGATGGTCTGCAAAACGATCATTTTTCCACTCCTTTATAGTACACGGGGATGCCGCATACCACCCGCACCACCGCATCTGCCCGGGCGGCAAAAGCATTGTTCACCTGCGCCAGTGCCCGCAGATAGCGGTCTGTATCGCCGGCATAGTCAGCCCCGCCGCTGAACACCTCGTTGGAGACCACGAGCAGGTTTTCGCACTGGGCAGAAAGGCTGTCCAGCCCCCGCAGAATGGCAGCGGCGGCATCCTCCCCTGCCCCGGCGGGGTCGTACAGCTCGTTGGCCGCAAGGTTGCCCAGGTCTTCCAGCAGGGCCGTGCCCCGGGCAGGCAGACGCAGCTTTTCCAGATGCAGCGGACACTCCACCGTTTCAAACTGCTTTGCGGCCCGCATTTTGCGGTGCTTTTCCACCCGGGCGGCACACTCGGCGTCCCATACCTGCATGGTGGCAAGGTACCAGCGGGGGCCGGTGGTCCTGAGCACAAGGTTCTCGGCATATTCGCTTTTGCCGCTGGCTGCGCCGCCCAGCACCAGCGTCAGCATTGGGGCTTGTACGGCTCAATGCCGCCCTCCGTAAAGGAGTAGCACCCGCCGTACACCGCCAGTGCCATATCCCACAGCGGGATGCTTGCCACCGCACCGGTGCCCTCGCCCAGATGCAGCCCCGCCGTGATGATGGGTGCCTTGCCCAGTGCTTCCAGCACCATACGGGCCGCAGGCTCTGCGGAGCAGTGGCTGGCGAACACGGCCTTTGCCGCCGCCGGGCACAGCCGCACGGCGCACAGCGCGGCCACCCCGCTGATAAAGCCATCTGCCAGCACCGGCACCCCGGCCAGCGCCCCGCCCAGAAAGACGCCGCACAGGCCCGCAATGTCAAAGCCGCCCAGCTTGGAAAGCACATCCAGCGGGTCCTCCGGGTCCGGCTCATTCTTCAGGATGCCGCGGCAGATGGCATCCACCTTGCGGGCAAGCCCCTCGTCCGAAAGGCCCGCACCGCGCCCGGTCATAAGCTCCACGGGCTGGCCCAGCAGCACCGCCGCCACCGCGCTGGAGGTGGTGGTATTGCCAATGCCCATTTCGCCGGTGGCGATGAGCCTGTAGCCATCCTCTGCCAGTTCCCGGGCAAGAGCGATGCCCTCCCCAATGGCCTGCACCGCCTCAGCCCGGCTCATGGCGGGCCCTGCCGTAAAGTCCATCGTCCCGGCGGCAATGCGGCAGTTCCGCACGCCGGGCACCGGTTCGCCTGCCATGCCCATATCCACGGGCACCACATCACAGTGGGCCGCGCGGGCCATCTGGCACACACTGGTGCGCCGCATTGCAAGGTTTTCGGCCACGGCGCGGGTCACTTCCTGCCCGGTCTGGCTCACGCCCTGCGCCACCACACCGTTGTCCGCGCAGAGCACCGTCACCGCCCGGCGGGAGAGATCAAACTCCGCACTGCCGGTGAGGGCAGCGGCGTCCTCCAACATGGTCTCCAGCCGGCCCAGCCCGCCCAGAGGCTTTGCAAGGCTGGCCCAGTGGGCGTGTGCCGCCGCGCGGGCGGCTTCGTTGGCCGGGGTGATACCCGCCAAAAGTGCATTCAGTTCCGTTTCGGTCATTTTGGTCATCCTTTTGTTTTGCTGTATCGTTCTGCCGCACGCACAAAGCGTCCCGGCAGGGGCGTGCCCGCCCAGTATAAATGCGGGAAGCCCGCATAGAAATTCTCGTTTGTAAAGCCGCATTCCCACTGCATTTTCTCGTTTTTACGGGCCGTAAATGCAGTGCCGTTTGCGGTGGAATCCCAGTGGTGAAATTCGTGGACGGGCAGGCTTTCTCCCGCGCGGAACAGCATACTGTCCCGCTTTGCGGTCAGGACGGCATAGCCGAACCGCACCAGCCTGCCCGCCCGGACGCCTGCTCCCGGCAGGACGCCCGCCATGGGCCAGCTCTTTCCCTCGGCGTCCTCCAGACTCTGCCCGAGATACAGAAAGCCGCCGCACTCTGCCGCTGTCGGCAGGCCGGCGTTCACAGCCTGCCGGATGGAGGCCCGCATGGTTTTATTTTCGCTCAGGGCCTGCGCATACAGCTCCGGGTAGCCGCCGGGCAGATACAGCCCGCAGACTCCCTCCGGCAGGGCAGCATCCCGCACCGGGCTGAAAAATACAGGCTCTGCGCCCGCCTCCCGCAAAGCGTCCAGTGTTTCGGCGTAAGTAAAACAGAAGGCTCCGTCCCTCGCCACGGCGATGCGGACAGAAGCGGAAACTGTTCCCCGGGGAGAAAGGCGTCCGCCCTCGGGGCACGGCCTTTCCGTCACCGCCGCCAGCTTCTCCCAGTCCATCACCAGACGGTCTGCCAGCAGAGCGATCTTTTCCTGAATGTCCGTGATCTCGCCTGCGGTCTTCAGGCCCAGATGGCGGCTTTCCACCGCCGCCTGCGGCAGGTTGGGCAGATAGCCCAGCACCGGCAGGCCGGTCTCTCTTTCCAGCAGGTCTTTGAGCATTTTATACAGCTTTTCAGAGCAGCTATTGAGCAGGATGCCCGAAATATGGCTGTTTTTGCGGAAGTGCACAAGGCCCTGGATCTCTGCCGCCAGCGTTACGCTGGCCCCTCCGGGCTGCACCACCAGCAGCACCGGCAGGCTGAGCGTATCCGCCAGCTCCCATGCGCTGGCCCGGGTGGTCAGGCCCTGCCCGTCGTAAAAGCCCATGGCCCCCTCGCACACGGCAGCGCCGTGCCCGGCAGCGCAGCGGGCGTAAAGCGCCTGCACCGTGGGCCGGTCCGAGAGGAACAGATCCAGATTATGGCTGTCCACCTGCAAAGCGGAGCGGTGGAACATGGGGTCGATGTAGTCCGGCCCACTTTTGAAGGCGCAGGGGTCGGCCCCGCGCTTTTTCAGTGCCGCCAGCACTGCGCAGGTCATCGTGGTCTTGCCGCTGCCGGACCGGGGCGCGGCGATGAGGAATTGCATCATTTGCGTATACCCGTAATGAGGAAGATGGGGTTGTTTGCCATGAGCAGGTGAAGGCGGCCTGCCTGCTTTGTGCGGCTGACTGCCAGCTGCACCACCTCGGCGGCAAGGCCCCGGGCCGTGAGGGCGGCAGCCGCAGCGCTCAGCGTTTCCAGCGCAATGGCGGAAATGCAGATGCGCGCGTCCGGGTTTTTGGCAAGCACGGCATCCAGCACGCCTTCCATGCCGCCTTTTGTTCCGCCAATGAACACGGCGTCCGGCGCAGGCAGGTCTGCCAGTGCATCCGGGGCGCGGCCCTCCAGGAGGGTTAGGTTGAAAGCACGGAATTTTGCCCGGTTCTGCCGGATCAGGGCACAGGCGTCCGGATCGCACTCCACGGCGTATACATGCCCTTTAGGCGCTGCCAGTGCCAGCTCCACGCTCACACTGCCCGTGCCTGCCCCCACGTCCCACAGGATATCCGCAGGCTTCACGGCCAGCTTTGCCAGTGCGGCGGCGCGCACCTCCTGCTTGGTCATGGGCACCTCGCCCCGGATGAAGCTTTCGTCCGGGAAGCCCGGTGTGCGGAAGTGCGGGACATCGAAGTTTTCCACCAGAAGCACGCTGAGCGGTGCAAAACTCTGCCCTGCCAGCTCTGCCGCAGAGCCGTAGCGGATGGCTTCTTCCCCGGTGCCAAGGTTTTCGCCCACCAGTGCGTGCACTTCCCCCATGCCGGCATCGGCCAGCTTCCGGCAGAGGGTGGCGGGTGTTTCGGCCCCGCCGGTGAGGAAAAAGACGGAGCGCTCCGTCATACACTCTGCCACCGGATCGCAGGCACAGCCGTGGGCCGACACCAGCTTCCAGTCCTGCCATGGACGGCCCAGCGCCGCCGCCAGCAGCTGGATGCTGGAAACGCCCGGATACACCCGCGCGGGGATGCCCAGCGCCCGCAGGGGCGTGAGCAGGCCGGACGCACCGGAATAAAACCCGGTGTCCCCGCTGTAAAGCACGGCGGCATCCTGCCCGGGGGCCTGTGCCAGCGTCTCAAGGATCTCGGCAGGCTGATAGAGGGCAAACTGCCGGGCCGTGCAGTCTGCAGGCAGGCCCGCCAGCAGCCGCTTTGCGCCAAACACAAGGCCTGCCCTGCGCACAGCGTCCTGCGCCTGCACCGACAAAGCCTCCCAGCTGCCGCTTCCCATACCGATCAGTGTGACCATTTCAAAATCTCCTGACAATGCGTGAATAATCCTGCCTCGGTCTCGCCGACCTCCTCCGGACGGCGCAGCACCACCAGCTGTACGCCGGTCTCGGCTGCAGCCTGCACCTTTTCGGCAAAGCCGCCCGCCGCGCCGCCGTCCTTGGTGACGAGATACCGGATGTGGAACTGTTCAATCAAAGCTTTGTTCAGCTGGCAGGAAAACGGCCCCTGCATGGCAATGATGTTCCGGTGCGGGATCCCGGCTGCCTCGCAGGCGGCGATGCCCTCCGGTGTGGGCAGGACCCGGGGATAAAGCCGCGCCGGGTCCAGCGGCGCAAACGCTGCCAGCTCCTTGGCACCGGTGGCAAGCAGGATGTTTTCCTTCGTTCCGGCAAGGTACTCTGCCGCCTGCGCCGCGGTCCCGAACACCACACAGTCCTCGGGCAGCGGGCTCCGGGCCCGCAGCAGGCGGCGGTATTCCACGCCGGCCTGTGCCGCCGCAGCGCGGATGTTCCGGGTCACATCCACCGCATACGGATGGGTGGCATCCACGCAGAGGTCTGCACCCGTCAGCAGCGTCGCCATGGCATCCGGTTCCAGCCGCCCGGCGTGGACCGTGATGCCCGCCATCTCGCCCTGCTCCTCGGCTCCCAGCGGCGTGGCCACACACACGGTCACCTCGGCCCCCAGTGCCGCCAGCTTTTTGGAGAAGCGGCGTCCCTCAGTGGTGCCGCTGAACACAACAGCTTTCATCTGCGATACCCCCGGGGTGTGACCATCCGGCCTGAAAGGGCGCGGGTGTTCCCGTTGCCGATGTACACGGTGGTGAACATATCCACCGGCGTGTCTTCCAGCTCGGCCAGCGTCAGCACCCGGGCGCTCTGGCCCTCGCGGCCAATGTTGCGCACAAGGCCGCAGACCGTCTCCGGCCCCTTTCCGTTTGCGCGCAGGATGCGCACCGCCTTTTGCAGGTAGTCCGGCCTGCCCTTGGAAGAGGGATTGTACAGTGCCACGCAGAAATCGCCCTGCGCGGCGCAGGCCAGCCGCTTTTCGATGACCTCCCACGGGGTGAGCCGGTCGGAAAGCGAGATCACGCAGAAATCGTGGGCCAGCGGTGCGCCCAGCACCGCCCCGCCGCTGAGGGCGGCAGTGAGCCCGGGCACCACCTCCACGGCATCCGGGTAATCCTCGGCCAGCTCCAGCAGCGGGCTGGCCATGCCGTAAACACCCGCGTCGCCGCTGCACACCAGCGCGACCCGCTTGCCGGTGCGGGCCTTTTCCAGCGCCCAGCGGCAGCGGTCGATTTCCTGCGTCATGCCGGTAGCATAGTACTCCTCGCAGGGGAACTCGGGCTCGATCAGGTCAATGTAAAGCTTGTAGCCACAGATCGCATCCGCATGTTCAAGGGCGCTCTGGGCTTCCTGGGTCAGATAAAAAACATCGCCGGGGCCAAGGCCCACCACGTAAACAACATTCTCGGGCCGGTCCATGTCCCATCCGTCCATCTCAAATTCGTACCTGTCAGACATGCTGCCACCTCCAATCCGGGGCGAAGGGCCGCGCAGCCAGCGCAAAGGTCACGCCGGTGCGGGCAAATTTGTGAAAAACCAGCGGCCCGCCTGCAGCCAGCACCGCAGCGCGCTCGCAGACGTTATCCACGCCGGTGACGCTCTGCACAAAGGCCGAGGGCGTAAAGCTGCCGGGGGCCTGCCGCAGCTGTTCCGCCGTGAAAAACTCCACAGGCCAGCCTCGACTCTGGCAAAAGGCCAGAAGGCCCGCTTCGTTCTGCTTTAGATCGATGCTGGCCGCCGCCGCGATGCACTGCGGGGCAAAGTCTGCCTGTGCGCAGAAGGCCGCAAAGGCTTCGGCCAGCGTGTCGGCGCCGGTGCCGCGCCTGCACCCCACCCCCAGCACGCCGATGCGCGGCACAAGATGCAAAGCATCTCCCGCCGGGCACAGGGTGAGGGCAAGCTCCGGGGCCGCTGCATCTTCTGCAAGGCCCGCAGGCGGGATGCCCGCAATGGACCAGTCGGATGCGAACCGCACCGTTCTGCCCGCCAGCAGTGCGCCGCTGACCTTTTTGATGCGCTCCGGCTCCAGCACGGCACAGTTCTGGTGTCTGGCCCATTCATCCACCGCAAACACACCGTTTGCATCCGTAGCAGTGGTAATGACCGGCACCGCGCCGCACACAGCGGCCAGCCTCCGCGCCAGCTCGTTGGCCCCGCCCAGATGGCCGGAGAGAATGGGCACCGCGAAGCGTCCGCACTCGTCCAGTACCACCACCGCCGGGTCAGACGCCTTGCTTTTGCAGTGGGGCGCAATGGCCCGCACCGCAATGCCCACCGCACCCACAAAAATAAGGGCATCACTGTGTGCAAACTGCCGGGCCGTCCAGTCCGCAAGGCCCGGCTGCCCGGGCTCATGGCCGCAGCGGGCCACGCTGCCGGGATATTCTGCGGCCAGCTTTTCCGCCAGCGCAAGGCCCTTTGCCGTAAAGGCAAGGTAGGCCCGGGTCACTGGTCTGTCCCCCTGCGGAACTCGGTGGTAAAGGCCGGGTCGTACAGCTTGCTGCGCTCGTAGTTCCGGCCCAAAAAGTCACCCACCACGATGAGCGCCGTTTTGGTGATGCCCGCTGCATGAACGCTTTCCGCCAGCGTGCCCACAGTGCAGCGGACGGTCCGTTCTTCCGGCCATGTGGCCTTGTACACCACCGCTGCCGGGGTATCCGGCGTGTAGGCTCCGCCCGCCAGAAGTGCCTGCTGCACCTTTTCCACAAGGCCGATGGACAAAAAGATCACCATGGTGGCCCCATGGGCGGCAAGGCCTGCCAGCTTTTCCTTTTCCGGCACCGGGGTGCGGCCCTCCATACGGGTGATGATGACGGTCTGGCTCACGGTGGGCAGGGTGTACTCGGCGTTCAGCGCCGCTGCCGCACCGCAGAAGCTGGAAACACCGGGGGTATCATCGTAGCGGATGCCCTCGGCGTCCAGCACATCCATCTGCTCCCGGATGGCACCGTAAAGGCAGGGGTCACCGGTGTGCAGGCGCACGGTGATCTTACCCGCAGCTTCCATCTGCCGCATCACATCCAGCACCTGCTCCAGCGTCATTTCAGCGCTGTTATAAATGGCGCAGTCTGCCTTTGCAAGGCCCAGCAGGGCCGGGTTCACCAGACTGCCCGCATAGATGATGCAGTCGGCTTTCTGAAGCAGGGCCGCGCCCCGCCGGGTGATGAGGTCCGGTGCGCCGGGGCCTGCGCCTACAAAATGTATCATAACATCACTCCTTTACCAGAACGGTGGTAAAATAGCCCGGCTGGACCTGCGGCTGCCCGCGGGAAAGGTCCGGGCAGACCTGTTCATCCGGCAGGCCGCAGTTGCACACAAGGGCGCTGTTTTTCAGCTTATCTGCCTGCCGCAGGGTATCCAACAAGGCAGGCAATTGCCTGCCGGTCTTCATCAATACTTTGGTGCCAGACGTATCCAGCATGCGGCCCGCCCAGCTGCCCGGCGCAATGGTGAGCGGTGCATCCATGCCGCCGGTCAGCGGCACATTCAGCCGCGCCGCCGCCGCACAGAAGCTGGGCACCCCCGCCGCCATGGCGGTGGGATAGCCCTCTGCTTCCAGAAGGCGCTGCAGATAGCCAAAGGTGGCATAGATGGAAACGTCCCCAAGGTTCAGCATGGCAGTGTCCTGCCCGGCATCCAGATAAGGCCGCACCGCCTGCACTGCTGCTTTGTGGGAAGCCGCCAGCACAGCCGGGTCGCGGCTCATGGCAAAGTGCAGCGGGACGATGGTCTTGCCGTCCAGCGCTTTTCCCAGCGCACTGCGGGCGATGTCCAGCGCCAGCATCTGGCCGGAAGAAGTCTGCGGCGCAGCCAGTACCGGGCATTTCCGGATCAGCCGCACCGCCTGCAGGGTCAGCAGCTCCGGGTCGCCGGGGCCTACGCTGACGCCGTAAAAGGTGCCTTTCAGTTCTGCCATTCCTTCATCAGCTCCTTTGCAATACAGGTCTCGCCCAGCGGGCCGTGCTGGTTGGAAAACAGCACCGCGCCCACCCGGAACGCCCCGCCTGCCCGTCGGTCCAGATGCATCTGGATGGCCGCAAGGATGCTTTCCAGCACCGGGCCGCGCAGCCCTGCGCCGTCCAGAATGTCAAGGCAGGCATCCGTGGTGGCGGCATCCATCAGGGCAGCGCACACTTCGCGCCGGGCCCCGCACAGCGCCGCATGGGCGCAGAACACCTCGGCACGGCCATCTGCCGTGTGGGAATGGGTGTTCATGACCCCTGCCGCCAGCTTGCAGAGCTTGCCCACGTGTCCCACCAGAAGCACCTGTTCAAATCCTGCCGTTGCCGCCATATCCAGCGTATCCCCGATGAAGTTGGAGGTCTTGACCACCGGGAACCGCTCGAACTGCGGCAGAGCGGAGGCCAGATAGTCCAGCCCGTAGTTGCCGGGTGCCAGCACCAACCGCCGAGGACCGGGGGCATTTTTTTCCCGCAGCGCAGCCTGATTCATTTCCAGCTGGATGGTATCCAGAATCGCCTGCTGGCTCATGGGCTCCACGATGCCGCTGGTGCCCAGCACGGAAAGCCCGCCCTCCACCCCGATGTGCGGGTTGAAGGTGCGCTTTGCGGTCTCGGCACCGCCTTCGATGGAAATGGTCACTGCAAAGCCGCCGGTGTAGGCAGCATTTTCAGCTTCCCGTTCCAGTGCCTCGGCGATCATCCGGCGCGGCACATGGTTGATGGCGGCTTCGCCTACGGGCTGGTCAAGGCCGGGCTTCGTCACCCGGCCCACCCCCTCGCCGCCAAAGATGCGCACGCCGGGGGCATCCGGTTCCAGCACCACCGATGCAATCACCGGCAGGCCCGTGGTCACGTCCACATCGTCGCCGCCGTCCTTGCGGATGGCACATGCGACACCTGTGTCCGTTCTGCGGCACCAGAGGGGAGCCACCTCCACCACGATGCCCTTGGGCGTGCGCAGGGCCACCGTTTCCGGTTCGCGGCCGGTCAGCAGCAGACGCGCCGCCCCGGCAGCCCCCAGCGCGGCACAGGTGCCGGTGGTGTAGCCGCAGCGCAGCAGTTTCTGGCCGCTGCGGACGTAATGCTCAAACTGCGGCTTTCCGGCAGGTGCCTTTTCGGCTTCCGGCTCCGGCGTGCCGAACAGCGCCGTGTACTGCTGTTCGGTCAGGCCGTACAGGGCGCGGATGTTCTCCGGCTGAAACGCCTGTTCCGGGGTCAGCACGCCGGAAACACCGCCGGGCGAAACGCACACCACCGTGTCCGCTATTTTTTCGGCCAGCTCCAGCTCGTGCAGGCTCAGGATCACCGCCAGCTTTTGGGTGTGTGCAAGCGTTCCGAGGATGGTGAGCAGTTCAATTTTGCCCTTGATATCCAGAAAAGAGGTCGGTTCGTCCAGCAGGATCACTTCCGGCTGCTGGCACAGGGCCCGGGCCAGCAGGATGCGCTGGCGCTGGCCGTCGCTGATGCGGTTAAAATCCCGGTCTGCCAGCTGCGCCGCGCCCACCAGCTCCAAGGCTCTGTGCACCTGCTGCCTGTCCCCGGCAGACAAAATGCCCAGCCGTCCGGTGTAGGGATAGCGCCCCGCCGAAACAAAGTCGAAGCAGGTGGTCAGCTCCATCCGGCGGCTGTGCGGGGCCATGAGGGCCAGCTTCTGCGCCCGCTGGGTACCGGTGTAACCGGCAAGGCTTCTGCCTTCCAGCAGCACCGTGCCGCCCATAGGGGCCAGCTGACCCGCCAGCGTGCGCAGCAAGGTGGATTTGCCTGCGCCGTTGGGGCCGATGAGGGTCAGGATCTGGCCCGGCTGCACCCCAAGGCAAATATCCGAGAGCAGCGGTGTCTTGCCGTAGCCGATGGCAAGACCCTGTGCTCCGCACAAAAAATGTTCCTTCATCGTGCCCCCTCCTGACTGCGCCGCACCAGCAGCCAGATGACCACCGGTGCACCGAACACGGCCGTGACCGAGCTGATGGACAGCTCCGTGGGCGCAAACAGACTGCGGGCCAGCAGGTCGCAGAACAGGCAGAAAGCCGCACCGCCCAGACAGCACCCGGGCAGCACATGCAGCGGCTTTGCGCTGCCCAGCAGCTGCTTTACAAGGTGCGGCACCGCGATGCCCACAAAGGAGATCGGCCCCGCAAAGGCAGTGACACAGGCGGCCAGCAGACTGGAAAGCAGCACCAGCACCGCCGAGAAGAGCCTGACGTTCACTCCCACACTGCGGGCGTACTCCTCGCCCATCTGGTAGGCCGCCATGGGTTTGGAGAGCAGAAAGGCAGCTGCCAGTACAGGCAGCGTCACCAGTGCCGCCGCCTGCACATTGGCCCATGTCATGCCGGAAAAGCTGCCCTGCGACCAGTTGTGCAGATTGACGATGTTGGAGTCCTGTGCAAAGGCCACCACGATATCGGTGACAGCGGAACAGATATAGCCGATCATCACACCGCAGATGACCAGAATGCTCATGCGCTGCACCCGCCGGGCCACCGCCAGCACAAAGGCCATGGCCGCCATGGCACCCGCAAAGGCCGCCACGATCATGGTGGCCGAGCTGGTCAGCATCCCGCGGTCCAGAAACACCACCATGGTCAGGGCCACCGCCAGCTTTGCGCCGCTGGAAACGCCCATGACAAAGGGCCCGGCAATGGGGTTTGCAAAAAAGGTCTGCAGAAGGTATCCCGCTGCACTGAGGGCTGCCCCCAGCAGCACCGCCATGACCGCGCGCGGCAGGCGCAGCTGCAGGATGATGTTCCCCGCAAGCGCATCGCCGCCCTTGCCCAGCAGTGCCGTCAGCACCGCTCCCGGTGCAAGGGATACGCTGCCCCAGAACAGGTTCAGCGCAAAAAGCACCGCCACGGCTGCCGCAAGGGCAATATAGGCGGCTGCAAGGCGTCTGGTACGGGTCATAGGCTTTCCTTTCTGTAAAATTTTTCTTCTTTAATCCACATGGGTGAGGAATTTCAGTTCACCGGCGGCAGGTGTGCCCTTGGTAAACACCCGGTTCATGTCCACGATCAGGTCTGCCAGCTCCATGCTCTGCTGGAACAGGCTCTGGGTGGTGCACCACACCTGACCGTTCTGCACCGCTTTGAACTCGTTCAGCAGCGGGAAACGCTCGGTCAGCTGGCTCACCGATGCGATCATGCCCTCGATGGCGCTGTTGTAGATGAGCACATCGGCATCCTTTGCGCCTGCATAGAAGTCCTCAAGCGGCAGGTTCATGGTAGCAAGGCTGTTGCCATTGTCCGTCAGATCCGCAAAGACATAGCTGCCGCCCGCCATTTCGATCATGCGGGCCACATAGTCACTGCCCTTGCGCACAGTGGCAAGGTTGTTGGTGGTCAGCGAGAAGAAGGCGCAGCTTTTTCCCGTGGGTTCCTGCGAGAGGATGGGCTGAACGGCTGTCTCCTGCGCGGAAAACACCTGCTCGGCCTGTTCTTCCCTGCCCAGCAGGATGCCGTAAAGCTTGATCCACTCCATGCGGGCCAGCGGGTCGCTCTCGTAGCTGGAACGCTCCACCAGCACCGGGATGCCAAAGTGTTCCAGTTGTTCCTTTACCTCCGGCGTATGCAGGATCATGGTATTCTCAATGGCAAGGCGGCAGCCCGCCGCCAGGATCTGCTCATAATCCGGGGCGCTGTACTTGCCTGCATACGCGATTTTCCCCTCTTCCATGGCCTGCTGCACCGCGGGCAGATACCAGCCCTCGGCCTTGGTGCCGGAAAAGGCCACGCTGTCCAGTGCATCCAGATGCAAAAGCAGATCCATCACCGAGGTGGAGACCAGATAAATATTCTCCACCGGCTGGCGCAGCACAGTCACGTCAGCAGGCAGACTGTCCACCTCCGCAGCATCTTCCGGCACAACAAGGAACCGCGTATCCGACTCCGCAATGGTCAGCATGGTATAGCCGCCCTCATAGCAGTCCGCTGTGAACTGCTGTGCATAGTCCAGATGGTAATGATGGGAGAAAACAAGACTTTTCGTATTGGCAGGCTGAGTCTTGCTGCCGCAGCCGGTCAGCGTCAGCGCCGCAGCGGGGATCAGTTTCAGAAATTGGTTGCGAGTGATTTTCATAGGTAACTCCTTCCGTCACGGCTAGTGCCGTGCCACCTCCCTCATAGAGGGAGGCTTTGGCAGTACGGTAAAGTTTATCTTTTTGCCAAAGAAGGTGACTGGAGGAGTCACTTCAGACTTGCGGAATCAAAGGTCAGTGTGTACTCGATCTCGTGGGGGGTGCTCATGGCCACGGTGTCGGCGGTGACGTCCAGTGCAGTGTCCAGCGCGGCAACGGGGATCTCAAAGGTGGAATTGCCATCGGTGTTGGTGGGCAGATACTTCTCGCCGTCCACAATCATATAGTCGTAGTTGGGGCTGCTCCACACGATGGTAGCGGTCATTTTGCCGTCTGCCACGGTCAGGGCGGCGGGGCTCTCCACGGTGGCACGGCCAGAGCCGCCTTCCAGCGTCACCTCACAGGTGTAGGTGCCGTCGGCGGGAGCTGCGGTGCCAGCCTGTTGGACCGCATTGCGCACGCTGACGACATGATCGTACCACTTGCCCTTGGTGCCCAGAATGGCCAGATCAAAGTCGGCATCCACGGCAGAGACCGGGATATCAAAGCCGTACACCTCCTCCGAAGTGCCATCGGAGTAGGTAACGGTGTCGGTGGTGGGCTGCAGCCAGTCGGACGCGTTGGCTGCGGCGTCCGCAGCCTTGCCCAGATACAGGTTGACGATGTGGGTGGAAGCCAGACTGACGTGGAAGGTCATCTGGCCATTTTCCACGGTCAGGGTGCCCTTGCCGTTGCAGGCTTCGTTGGCATGGAACATGGAGCTGTCGGTGTCAAAGTCGGCGGTATACACACCGTCCGGGAGAGCGGCGGTCTCAACGGCAGAAGAAGCCACGGAAGAAGCAGCCTCCGAGCTGACAGCGCCGGACGCCGCAGAAGATGCCGTGGAAGAAGCGCCGCAGCCCGCCAGCAGGCTCAGCGTCAGAGAAGCAGCGATAACACAGGAAAAAACGCGTTTCATAGGAAATCCCTCTACATTATAAAAATCAGCTTTTATTATACCATTGTTCGGATAAAAAATGAACCCTCTCCACCGGGTGCCGCAAAGCGGCCGCGAAACGGAGAGGGTTCGTTTGATCAACCGTTCAGAGAATCGATCGCCGCCTTGGTGTGGGCGACATACAGCTTCTGGACATCCTCGATCTCACCCAGACCAGCGATCTGGCAGTCAACCGACTCAAATGCATCGGAAGCGTTGAACATGCTCAGCCAGGAATCATCATCCGAACCGGCCATGTCGTTGTTGGCGTGATCGCCGGCAACCACCATCAGCGGGCGCAGGATGACCTTGGTGTAGCCCGCAGCCTTAACAGCCTCGATGACGTTCTCGCAGGCAGTTTCCTCCGGCTCGCCCTCAACGGTGCCAATGAACACATTGTCATAGCCCAGAGTCTGCATAGTGGTCTGCATCTGGCTGTAGCTCACCTTTGCGGTGTGAGAGGTGCCGTGGCCCATAAAGACAAAGGCGGTCTTGTCCGCAGCAGCGGCATCCAGACTGTCGTAGCCGGCTTCCTTCACAGCAGCAGCGGTGACAGCCTTGGCAACGTCTTCCTTATCCTGATTGATGATGGTGGCATCGGAGCCGACCTCACCCAGCAGGGGCTCAGCCACAGCGACAGATTCAAACTTGTCGCGGTAGGTGTCGATCATTTCCATCATTTCGTCGTACTCAGCGCCGTGCATCAGGTGGGTGGGCTGGACGACAAGGTTCTTCACGCCGTTTGCCACAGCGCGGTCCATGGCCTGCTGCATATTATCGATCTTTTCGCCGTCACGGGCCTGCACATGGTTGATGATGATCTGTGCGGTGAAGGCGCGGCGCACGCTCCAGTCCGGGTATGCGGCCTGCAGAGCATCCTCGATGCCCTTGATGTCCTTCACGCGGCTGTCGTTGAAGGAGGTGCCGAAGGAGACCACCAGCAGCTCGTTGTCGCCGATGTCGTCCTGATTGCGGGCATCGTCCTTGGAGGCATCGCCGGTGTCACGGCCAAAGTAGTCGGGGTCGGCGTTCTCGCCTTCCACCAGTTCCTTCTGGGCGTCGGTCAAAGCATCCCATGCAGTCTTGGCGGCTTCGCACTGGGCATCGGTGTCATCATTGCGCTCCTGCACATAGATGGCATCGATCAGGTCTGCCACATTCTTTGCTGCCATTTCGTCAGCCTCCTCGCTGCTCACTTCGCTGGAAGCGGCAGACGCAGCGGTGCTGGATGCAGTGCCGGAAGCAGCACCGCCGCAGCCGGTGAGCACGCCGGCGCACAGGGCCAGAGCCGTAACAGCTGCAGCCAGCTTCTTGGTTTCGATCTTTCTCATTGTCTTGTCCTTTCCTGTGGATAAATTGCGGCCGAACCGAACAAAAGGTACAGGAAAGTGAGGTAAAAAAGAGGCCCTTTTGTCCTGTGGATGGCATGACAAAAAGACCTCTGATTTTTTCAGGGCTTTTTGGTACAACCAATTCCTCGTGATCTGGGGCTCAGGCCCCCGTACCAACAGCAGGCAGGTTTCCTGACTGAAAGATCGCCGCCCGGCGCCGCCTTCCCGGAACAATGCTCCAGTGGCCGGTGCACACAGCACCCTGACGCGGACTCCCTTATCACAGTGACGAGATCGTGCGGGATCTGCACCCGCTTCCCTTTTACCCTTCCCACCGCGCAAAGCGGCAGAAGGCACCTGCTGTTTTCTGTTCAGTTCGTCCGAAATTATAACATAGAATTGCGCAGAATGCAATCCGGAGCCGCCGGATCTGCCGCTTATCCAATAAATATTTTTGCAGCAAAAAAGACGGATGTCCGCCGTTTTCGCACAAAGCCAGCCGCATTGCCGCACCCCGCCTTCAACGGGCACAAAAAACCTTTGAAGAAAAAAGTAAAAAACAGTTGACAAAATCCATTTCCCATGCTAAAATAAGCAAGTCGTCCGGCGAACGGACGCACAAAAATGAATATGGGCGTGTTCCCGAGTGGCCAATGGGGACAGACTGTAAATCTGCTGCTTTTCAGCTTCGGTGGTTCGAATCCACCCGCGCCCACCAAACAAGAAAAATCCGAACCTGTTTCCGATTGGAGAAGGGTTCGGATTTTTCGTTTTCTTCGGGTACAACAATGAAGGCTCCCGTGGACGGCGTAAAACTCCGATACCTTGTCATAGACCGTAACCACACAATAAGCGTTTGGAGGACACGATGATGAAGTACGATGAAACAGCCTGCAAGTTTAACATGGATACCGGGTGTGTGGAGTTGACTCTCCAAGATGGGAGAAAAATTTCCATCGGCTGCACCGGGGTCGAGGATGCACTGAATGTGACTATGGCACAGCAGACGGAATTGGACTACCTTATCTACAATGACCCGCTGAGCTATGCCGATTTGATTCTGAACGGTGACCCAGAGGAATATTTGAAAAATGCAGCCGGGAGCCATGGGTTAGAAGATTAAGGGCAAAAAAATAAGAGGTGTGCCCAACTGGACACACCTCGGTGAGATACATCTATATAAGGCAGGGCGTTCCCTTTACTGGGAGCGTCCTGCTGTTTTTATGCTGCAACAGGCAAGGCTTGTAGAGCTTCCTGCTCTTTCAGCCATTCCTCATATTCACGCTGGCCTTCCTCGCTGTTGAAAAACTCAACCATGGAGGGATAAAAGCAACGTGCAAGGGTTTTGATTGCTTCATCCGGGTAGCCGGATTTGTTTGACTTCTTCTTTTTATTCAAATGGTATCCTCCGAAAATCAAAGTTCCATATCCTGCCCACGCTTACGGTTTTGCTGCGGCACATTCATGGTGTGCTCCTGCTTGGGGGCAAGAATCTTTTCCAGAAAGCCGCGCACCAGTTCGGGCGCACGGTGGAGAGCATCCAGATAGGGTTTCACGTCGTACCACAGGTCGTGGTACTTGTTGCTCCAACGAACGGCCTCTTTCTTGGCGGTGGAAAGTTCTTCTTTCAGGCGGCGGTTCTCCACATCCATCATATAGCCGTGGTCGGCTTGCTTTTTCAGCTTGGAAAACTCTTCTTCGGTCAGCGAATAGTTGCCGAGAAAGGTGCGCTTACCAATATAATCCAGATCGCGCGCATGAATGAGGGCTTCTTTCGTGAGCGTGGCCTTTTTCTGCACAGCGGCAAGTTCCTTCTCCTTTTTGGAGAGGGTCTGACTGGTT
>OCPS01001116.1_pt1 | contig 24365 bp, 18 predicted proteins | sample 1538651 | NCBI WGS metagenome assembly OCPS01 (sample SAMN04571715, study PRJEB22368) | human gut metagenome | biome: human gut; material: stool | host: Homo sapiens | place: Luxembourg | collected 2012-09-21 | reverse complement strand
CAGGCTTCAAGTGCTGGCAGCCTTCAGAGGTTTTTTCATAGATAATCAGCGGGGTGGACAATGTTAGAAAGTCTTAAGAATAATGTCAGGCTGCTTCGCAGGAGCAAACGACACGTAATTCTGTTTGAACTGACATATAAGTTACTGGCAGTAGCAGTTATATATCCTATATTAACTGCCGCCATTAATCTTTGTATGAAGGTTGCAGGAATCAGATATTTAACAAATGAATATATTGTAAAGGCACTGACAAACCCTGTTGTTATTATAGCTTTGTTTACAGGCATTATACTGTTTGTCGGTTACTGCATTTACGAGATGGCATATTTGGCTGTGTGCTTTGAAACTAAGAGAAAAGGTAATAACGCATCTATAATTGATAATATATATAATGCGTACCTGCGTCTTAAAAATTTAATCCGAATTCAAAGCATACCGCTTTTTTTATTTTTCTTTATTTCGATTATATTTATAAATGTTACAATTGTCGCTAATCTTATATATTCAGATACATTGAGCAATCTTATCGGAAGTACGATGAGAAGAAACAGGTATATGATATATATGCTTGTGGCAATAGTTATGGTTCTTATATATTATTATGTTATAAGAGGCATTTTCTCATTTAATATATATATGATGGAGGGGAAGAATTTCAGACAGTCATATAAGAAAAGCTCACAGATTGTAAGAAATAACAGATTAAGGGTAATTATGTCTGTTATTGTATATAATCTTGCAATATTTGCAGCTATAGCAGTGTTCTATACAGTTATTTCGCTTATACTTATAGGCGGTGTTAAGCTGTTGGATATGGCTTATCTTGGAAGTGCGGTATATTTATCAGTTCTTAGGGAATTGAGGGCCGGTGTGAAGATTTTTCTTGTGTTTATATCAATACCTTGTTCATTCTCAATGATTTCATATATGTATTATAAATATTCCGATCTGGATGATATTGAATTTGAATTCGTGGATATTGACGAAGGTTCAGCAAGGGTCAACAGGATAATATATGCAGTTGTGCTGGCATTATCCATAGTGCTTGATATTATATATATAATTGGGTCATTTAATAATAATCCGTTTGAGAGAGTGGCTATATTCCACAATACGGATATAACTGCCCACAGAGGTGCTTCAGTAGATGCACCTGAGAATACTCTTGCGGCATTCAGTAAGGCGATTGAAGATATGGCTGATGTTATAGAGTTAGATGTCCAGATGACCAAAGACGGCTATATTGTTGTTATGCATGATACATCAGCATACAGGACTACAGGTGTTCTAAAGAATATTACGGAGTTTACTTTAAGAGAAGTTAAAAGACTTGATGCCGGGTATTGGTATTCAGAGGAGTACAAGGGCGAGAAAGTTCCAACACTTGAAGAAGTATTGCAGCTTGCCAAAGGAAAGATTAAACTTAATATAGAGATTAAAACGGCGGATAACAGTGATGAGGTAGCAAAGAAGGTTGTAAAGCTTATACAGAAATATTCAATGCAGGATTCGTGCGTTATCACCTCATTTGATTATAGTGCATTGCAGGCTGTTAGGTCTTATGATGAGGACATAGAAGTCGGGTATATATTATCGGTGGCCTATGGAAAGTTCTATGAGATAGATGACGTGGATTTCTTTAGCGTCAATGCTTCGTTCCTTACTAAGAGAGTTGTTGATGCTATTCATAATTCAGGAAAGCAGGTATATGCGTGGACTGTTAATAATGACGCTTCTATAAAGAATCTTACTAATAAAGGTGTTGATAATATAATAACTGACAAACCTGTAACGGCAAGAGAGGTTATATATTCAAGAGATACAAGTGAGACATTGATTAATATGATAAAGTATGTATTTAACCAGTGATTAGCTTGGTAACATATATGCGTAAATGTACGCGGAAACGGGGGTCTATATGTTAAGAGGTATAGGTACATCTAAGGGAATTGGTATAGGAAAAGCACTTATTATCCATAAGTGTAAGAATGCTGTCAGCCGTGTTAAGATTAAGGATACAGAAGCTGAGGTTGATAAGTTCAATGAGGCTGTGGAAAAGTTCATACAGGAGACTAATGAGCTTGTGGATAAGTTGTCACAGAAGCTTAATGGTGATGATAAGAATGCTCTTGTATTAAAAAATCAGGAATATCTTATAAGAGATCCTGAGTTTACCAGTGGTGTAATAAGTGCTATAACTAATGACAAGCTTAATGCAGAAGCTGCGGTTGAAGATACCTGTGAGATGTTAAAGAACATATTCTTAAGCTTTAACAATGATACGATGACACAGAGAGTAGCCGATATTGAAGATATGAAACAGCGTCTTATAGCAATAATGCAGGGACAGAAGCATATTGATCTTACTAAGCTTTCTGATAATACTGTTATTATTGCCGATGAAATCCATCCATCTATGACAGCTAATATGGATACAGAGCATATTGCCGGTATTATATCAGAGAAAGGTGGAGATACATCACACGCTTCAATTCTTGCAAGAGCATTAGAAATCCCTGCTGTATTAAGTGTTAAGGATATATGCAGTAAAATAGCAGAGGGTGAGGAGGTTATAGTTGATGGAGCTTACGGCGAAGTATTCGTCAATCCTACACCTATAACTCTTAAGATATATAATAAAAAGAAAAAAGCATATGATGAAAGAGTTAAGGAACTTAAAAAATATATAGATAAACAGACTGTTACCAGGGATGGCAGAAAAGTAATGCTTGCTGCTAATATAGGCAATGCTGATGAGGCTGCTAAAGCTGTAAAGGCTGGAGCTGAGGGTGTCGGACTTTTCAGGACGGAATTCTTATTTATGAACAAGCAGGCACTCCCAACAGAGGAGGAGCAGTATAACGAATATAAGAAAGCAGCAGTTGTGCTTGATGGCAGACAGCTTACGATAAGAACGCTTGATATTGGCGGAGATAAAGATATTCCTTATATGGGACTCACAAAGGAGTTAAATCCATTTCTTGGATACAGGGCCATAAGGTTCTGCCTTGACAGGGTAGATATATTTACAACCCAGTTAAGGGCTGTATTAAGGGCAAGTGCATATGGCAATATAAGAATTATGATTCCTATGATAACTTCTGTTACAGAGGTGCAGGCAGTTAAGAAGATTATAAATGGTATATGCAGGGATCTGGACAAGAAAGACATTAAGTATGATAAGGACATAAAGATAGGTGTTATGATAGAGACACCAGCCGCGGCAATAATGGCAGATGTACTGGCACATGAGGTTGATTTCTTCTCAATCGGTACGAATGATTTGACACAGTATACACTTGCTGTTGACAGAGGCAATGAGAATGTTGCTTATCTTTACTCTGCACTCAATCCAGCCGTTATACGAAGTATTAAACACATAATTGAGTGTGCACATAATGCAGGTATAGAAGCAGGAATGTGTGGAGAAGCGGCGGCAGATGAAAGAATGATACCACTTCTTCTTAATTTTGGACTTGATGAGTTCTCTGTTACAGTGAGCAGGGTGCTTGAAACTAGAAAAGAGATAGCTTCGTGGAGCAGTAAGGAAGTAAAAGAGATAACAGAAAATGTTATGAATTATTCGGAAGAAAAGGAAGTATCTAACTATCTTAGCGACTGCATAGCAAAAGAATAGATTATTATATAATAAATGCTTTGTGATGATTGATATGTTAAGACATCTGCTTCTGGCATAATAGAATTAATTGGAGGAAAATATGGCATTATATGATACAGATGACGAGCAGGAAAAGGTTGTACTTGTCGGCGTAGAGTTAAATCCTCTTGACGACTGCGGGAAGTCGTTAGAGGAGTTAGCAGAGCTTGCTAAGACTGCCGGAGCGGTCACAGTAGGAAAGATGATACAGCCGCGTGACAGCTTCCACCCTGCAACATATATTGGTAAGGGTAAGCTTGAAGAATTAAGGCTTATGATAGATGAGCTTGGTGCAACAGGAATAATATGTGATGATGAGCTGTCTCCAGCACAGTTAAGAAATCTTGAAGATGTTCTTAATACTAAGATTATGGACAGAACAATGGTTATTCTTGATATATTTGCCGCAAGAGCTTCATCAAGTGAAGGTAAAATACAGGTTGAGATGGCACAGTTAAAATACAGGTCAACAAGACTTGCAGGACTTGGAACAGCACTCTCAAGACTTGGTGGTGGAATAGGAACAAGAGGACCGGGTGAGAAGAAGATAGAGACAGACAGGCGAATAATAAGGGACAGGATTGCTCATTTGTCAGGTGAGTTAAAGGAGATTAAGAGCCACAGAGATGTGCAAAGACAGAACAGACAGGACAGTTCTACACCAGTAGCGGCTATAGTAGGTTATACTAATGCGGGTAAGTCAACACTTCTTAACAGGCTGACCGATGCAGGTGTATTATCTGAGGACAAGCTGTTTGCAACACTTGATCCTACAACGAGGGCACTTACACTTCCTAACAAGGAAAAAGTGCTTATGACAGATACTGTTGGATTTATCAGAAAGCTTCCACATAATCTTATAGAGGCATTTAAGAGTACACTTGAGGAAGCGAAATATGCAGATATGATAATTCACGTTGTGGACTGCTCTAATGATGATTACGAAAGACATATGGCAACAGTATATGAGACATTGAAGCAGTTAGATGTAGGTGATAAGCCGATAATTACACTTTTTAATAAATGTGATAAATACGGCGAACTTCCTATACTCAAGGACAGCAAAGCTGATTATGTTGAGAATATTTCAGCCAGGACGGGTGTGGGAATAGATGAATTTCTGGAAGATGTGCAGGATATTATATTAAAGAGCAGAATTAGAATAGAAAGAGTATTTCCTTACAGCGATGCAGGCAAAATCCAGCTTATAAGAGAATACGGACAGCTTGAAAGTGAGGAATACACACAGGAGGGCATAAGTGTCAAAGGATATGTGCCAGCCTGGGTAGGAGGCAAACTATGAATTTAATTGCACTTGTTGATAAAAAATGGGGAATAGCTAATAAAGGAAGAGAACTTGTTGATATTCCAGAGGATAAGAAGCTGTTCCGTGAAGAAACTTATGGAAAAGTTGTTATTATGGGAAGAAAGACATTAGAAGCACTTCCTAACCAGTCAGCACTTGTTGGAAGAAAGAATATTGTTCTTACAAGAAATAAAGATTATGAAGCTAAAGACGTATGTTTATGCCATAGTGTTGAAGATGTGCTTGAGAAGGTAAAAAATGTGGATAGTAAGGATGTATATGTCATCGGTGGTGGACAGATATACAAAGAATTCCTTCCATATTGTGATACAGCACATATTACAAAGGTTGATTACTCTTACGAAGCTGATACCTATATAAGTGATTTCGATAAGCTTAAAGACTGGAGAATTACAGGACAGAGTGATGAACATACATATTTTGATATATGTTATGAGTTTGTAAGGTATGAAAGAAAGGGTAAGGCTGATGAAATGCCAGAATAAAAAGAAAAATGTAAAGCGTGCTGTGGCTGGTATAATATTTCTTTCCGTAATAGCAATAATATTATCGGCATATGGCGTTACACAAATGTATGCTTCTCCAGAGAAAAAAGCTTTAAAAACGATGTTGAAATCTGGAGAACTTTTACAAAGCACAGTTGAAAAATATATAAACAACATAGATGTAAGTGCCAATAACTATACTGGAAAAATTAATATATCGGAGTTGATATATGATAATACTGATTATATGCAGGGTAAGAATAGTGCAGAATATACCATTACAGCTAATATCGATAATAATGGAATAAATGTAGTTATACCTGAATTGACTAATGATACATTTTTAATATCTAAAGCTGATATATCAAGATATATTAATATAGATGCAGATCAGCTTAAGCCTGTTTTAAAAGCTGCATTAGCTGACTTTGTGAAGGGCTATGAAGTTATGGCAATGGATTGCGTGAATACAGTCAGCGAAACAGGAAAACACACTTATAATATTAATATAGATGAAACAGCTTTAGTTAATGGCTTTAATACATTTGTGGATGAATTATATAAAGATTCACAGGTTCTTCCATATATTTCGTTGTTAAATGTATATGGCATAAAAAAGGACAGTATTAAATCTGAATTTGCCACGGAAGTAAAGGACTGCAATGTAGTGCTTGATATAGAGGCTGACAGGGATAATAACCTTGTAAAGGTGAGTGCTGTAGTATATTACAATCAAAACGCTGTCTGTAATATGGTTATTGATTTTGATGGACTGGATAATATGACGCTATATATTATGGCTGAATATTCACAGGCTGAATATGTGAATTCGGTAATACAGATAGATATGCAAAGTGATAATGTAATAGGAGTGTCAGCCGATGCAGATATACATTTTATGAATCACAGTTTAAAGCTTAAGGCATCAGGAAATATTAATATCCAATAAGTCTTTGCAAAATAATTATTTTACATTTCTGTAACCAATCCTGAAAAAAGCGTACTCTATAAGTGAAAGCTTTCAAAAAGAAATAATTAAGGACGATTTAATAAAGTGTGCAGCGAAGAAAAAATAATTGATTTAATAGCAAACAGAGATGAATCTGGAATGCGTGAATTAATGGAGCGGTATCAAAGACCATTAATGAAGCTTGCAATGAATATGCTTGACAGTGAGGAAGATGCAAGAGAATGTGTTAATGATACGTTTTATGAAGTATGGAAATCAGTTCCAGATAACAGACCGCAATATTTGTTTGCATATTCAGCTACTATATGCAGACATATAATCTGCAAGAGAATAGACCATGACAATGCATTAAAAAGAAGCTCTAATGTTATAGAACTTACAGCCGAGATGGAACAGTGTATCGGCAAGCCTGATAAAGCACTTGAGGGTGATGAACATATGGTAGGAGAATTGATTAATACATTTCTTAAAACATTGGATACTGATAAGAGAAATATATTTATCAAAAGATACTGGTATTCACAACCTGTTAAAGTTATATCAAAAGAACTTGGAAAGAGCGAAAGTTCAGTTAAGGTTGCACTGCACAGATTAAGGAAAGATTTAAAGAAGCTTTTGGAAAGTGAGGGCGTTTTGGTATGAATGGTGAGAAATTATTTAAGTCAATGAACAATATTAATCAGGAGTGGATTGAGCAGGCAAAGCCAGCTAATAAGCCTGTCATAATGAGAACCAGATCAAAAATATATAGAAATATAGCAGCAGCGGCAGCCGCAGTGATTGCAATCTCGGGATTAACTTACACTGGTGTATACGCGTACCAGAAGTATCTTGTCCCAAAGAGTAATGTCAATTTTGAATCTCATATGAGCGGGGATAGTTCGGTTAATGTCTATAATACAGGTAATGTTACATCTACAGAAGAATCTAATGTTGACGTGGAATGGGGAAAATATGTTGCTAATGGTGGAAGATTTTATATTGAACTGACTATAAAGTCAAAAGACGGAAGTCCGATTATACCTAATGATGATACCTTAAGTCCAATAATTGGTACATTTGATTTTGCAGATACTGTAATAAAAATAAGTGATGAAACAGACCAGTTCAAATCAACAGGTACATTATACCATCTTAATTATAATGGTATGTCAGATGATGGTTCAGAAATATATGCAGAATTAATATATGTTAATGCTGATTCAAGAGATATTGTTAATCATAACATTTCGATTGATGTTAAGGATCTTAAGTGTACGTACAGAAATGGTGAAGATAATAAAACAAGAGAAACCAGAACTTTAGCAACAGGGGAGTGGTCTTTTGAAACAGTTCTTAAGAGTAGCAGCACAGGTGTGCTTAGTACAACTCCTAATATATCGGTTACATCATCTTATAATGCAGACCAGACTATCAATATAGATACACTTAAATGTGATGGATTCGTACTTGATATACAGGGAACAGGAAATGCGGACTTTAAGTGGTTTGGTATGAGTGGTAAATATGCACCTGTAGTACATCTTAAAGATGGCACAGTTGTTAGTATTGACGACAAAACTTCTGATTTAAGTGTCAAAGCAGGTACTATGCATATATCATTTGCATTAAAACAGGTTATCAGTGTTGATAATATTGCATCTATTGAGTGGCATGGTGTAACAATATATTCAGCAGAATAATAAACGATAATTAATAACTACAGCTCCTAAAATGTAAAATAACCTAAAATAAACCCTTCAAAAGTAAGACACTGTTTCGACTTTTGGAGGGTTTTAAATGTTTATTAATTAAATAGCAATCTGTTATGAATATACAATGTATGTGCTGTAGCGGAATCTTCTTAAACGCTGTTCCATTTTAATAGCATTTAAGAGAATACGGTAAGCACCGACCTGGACTTTATAATAGCCGTCCTCATATATTATAAATGCAGGAAATCCGTCCATTAAAAGTGAATTTAACATTCTGTCGGCATTATCCTTGTTGCGGTATGCGCCAACCTGTACACGGTAAAGTGCTTCATTTTCTGTGTCATAATCATTATTGTCACAAGGACATTGTGGCATAATATTTGAACTACTGACAGGGACAGAAAACACCTCGTTATCAGGTGGGATGGAATTAACCATAGCTGTGCTGTCAATTGGGGCAGAAGCAGTTCTGCCAGAGTTATTCATTTGGCTGTTGCTGCTATTATTGTTGTTACTATTGTTGTTGCTATTATTATTGTTGTCAGTGTGATTGCTTTTATTGGAAGTGGTATTTCCGGGCCTGCCTGATGGTATGCTTTCTAATATTCCGTCTGCGATTGCTTGTGCAATGCTGTCAAATTCTTCATCAAATAGATAATTGTCTTTATCGTTGTTAATAAATCCAACTTCAACAAGAACGGCTGGCATTTTGGTACGTTTAAGGACAACAAGGTTTTTGCGTTCGTCTACACCAAGATTTTTAAAGCCTGCATCTTCAAGCTGGTTATTAATATTTCTTGCCACCTCAGCCTTTAAACCAGTATCGCTGTATACAAGGGTTTCAACGCCCGAATACTGGTTAGGATTTTCTGAGGAATTGCGGTGTATTGATACGAAAAGGTCGGCACCGGAATTATTCGCATCGGTTGCTTTCTTAAATGGAGTTTCGTATTCGTCAGTAGTTCTTGTGTAATATACATCTATGCCATTTTTTTTAAGTATGTCACCGACAGCTAAAGTAAGGTCGAGAGTGTCATCTTTTTCCTGTCTGCCCTTATATACAGCACCGGGGTCGCTTCCACCGTGTCCAGCATCAAGGGCAATTCTATAATCAGCCATAAATCCTCCTAAAGGAAATATCAGTTTATTTTATTCATAAAATTTCATAAAGATACATATAATAATCAAAAATATAATGAATAATATAAGAGGAATTAGATTATGGTGTATGTACATACAATGGAAACTCCTGCCGATGCAATAGATAAAGGGAAAATGCGCATTAACGTATATGATAAACAGCAGGGCACACCATTGGCAGATGCAAGGATTTCACTTGCATATACAGGAAATCCTGAAAGAATTATCAATGAGATAACTACTGACTCAGAAGGAGCAGTTAATCTTGATGATCTTCTCACACCACCGGTGGAGTATAGTATGGAACCAGGTGAGAACCAGCCATTTTCGGAATACACTATTGAAGTTAATGCAGATGGCTACGAGGAGATTAATATATCCGGTATTGATGTATTCTCAGGGGAAACAAGTATTCAGAATGTGTATTTGAATGAAGATAACAGGGAGATTCCAGAGAATAATATTGTAATTCCGGTTAATACGCTGTATGGCAGCTATCCTGCCAAGATACCAGAGACTGAGATTAAGCCGGTACGCCAGTCGGGGGAGATTGTGTTAAGCCGCGTTGTAATACCAGAAACAATAGTTGTGCACGATGGTGTTCCTACAGACTCCACAGCACTTGATTATTATGTTAGATACAAGGATTATATTAAAAATGTAGCGAGCAGTGAAATATATTCGACATGGCCAAGACAGACGTTGGAAGCTAATATTTTAGCGATTATGTCCTTTACCTTAAACAGAGTGTATACAGAGTGGTACAGAAACCAGAATTACAACTTTACGATAACCTCATCAACTGCATTTGACCACAAATGGGTCAACGGACGTAATATATTTGAAAGTATTTCACAGGTTGTGGATGAAATATTTGATAATTATCTGTCAAGACCGAATGTAAAACAGCCGATATTAACACAGTATTGTGATGGAAAGAAATCGAGCTGTCCTGACTGGATGACACAATGGGGAAGTAAATATCTGGGTGATCAGGGATATTCCTCAATAGATATATTAAGATATTATTATGGAGATAATATGTACATTAATACGGCTGAACAGATACAGGGTATTCCGTCATCGTGGCCCGGTGCAGATCTTGATATAGGCTCATCAGGGCAGAAGGTAAGGCAGCTGCAGGAACAGCTTAATCTTATAGGGGATTATTACACAGCAATACCGGCACTGATGGTTGACGGGATATATGGAGAGCGTACAGCGGAGGCAGTAAGGCAGTTTCAGAGAATTAATAATATGCCGCAGACTGGTGTTGTGGATTTCCCAACATGGTACAGAATATCGGACAGATATGTAAGGCTGTCAGGAATTGCAGAGCTTAATTGAAAATTTCTGCAATTATTTTCATAATTATATAAAATATTAGTTGACAGCTATAATTATTAGTGATACACTCTAATAGTTGTTAAACAAAGCAGAGTATCCACTCTCACCTTAGCGCAATCGGGCGACTTGGGTTTATATTTTTAAGAATGTGCATGATAAACAGCAATTAAGATGCATTATGATTAAAAAGTGGATAGTCTGACTATCCACTTTTTTTGATTTTGGAGGTGCACTACTATTAGCGAATTAATGATTAACGAGCAGATCCGTGATAAGGAAGTTCGTGTTATTGGAGAAGAAGGACAGCAGCTTGGAGTTATGTCTCCTAAGGATGCTATGAAACTGGCAAGAGAGGCAGAGGTTGATTTAGTAAAGATTGCCCCATCTGCAAAGCCACCTGTATGTAAGCTTGTGGATTATGGCAAGTATAAGTATGAACTTGTCAGAAAAGAGAAGGAAGCTAAGAAGAAGCAGAGAACAATAGAAGTCAAAGAAGTTCGTTTGTCACCTAACATAGATGTTAATGATTTGAATACTAAGTGTAATTCGGCAAGAAAGTTCATCGAGAAAGGCGATAAAGTAAAGGTATCTTTAAGATTTAGAGGCCGTGAGATGGCACATATCGATTCCAGCAAGCATATATTAGAAGATTTTGCTGAGAAGTTAAGTGATATTGCAGTAGTAGACAAAGCTCCAAAGTTAGAAGGCAGGAGCATGACTATGTTTTTAACTGAAAAACGTTAAAATATTATTTATTCCATATGAGAATTAAATTAGGAGGATTATTATGCCAAAGGTAAAGACAAAAAGAGCAGCTGCAAAGCGTTTTAAAGTAACTGGAACAGGTAAATTAAAGAGAATGAAAGCTTACAAGAGCCATATTCTTACAAAGAAGACTACTAAGAGAAAGAGAAATCTTAGACATGCAGCTATGACAGATGCAACTAATGTAAAGACAATGAAGAAGATTATGCCATATTTATAAGATATGGATGTCTGTGATTGATTATTAGGAGGAAATTAAGAAATGGCAAGAATTAAAGGCGGTATGAACGCAAAGAAGAAGCATAACAGAGTATTAAAGCTCGCTAAGGGTTATAGAGGAGCTAGATCTAAGCAGTACAGAGTTGCTAAGCAGTCTGTAATGAGAGCTCTTACAGAGAGTTACAAGGGTAGAAAGCAGAAGAAGAGACAGTTCAGACAGTTATGGATTGCAAGAATCAATGCTGCAGCAAGAATGAACGGTCTTTCATACAGCAAGTTTATGTATGGTTTAAAGTTAGCTAACATCGACCTTAACAGAAAGGTATTAGCTGAGATGGCTGTAAACGATGCAGAAGGATTTGCTAAGTTAGCAGAAGTAGCTAAGGCTAAGCTTGCTTAATTAAGATTTATATTGGTATTAATACCAGTTATATAAAAGGCAGAAAGCGAATTGATGTGTTCCAGTAATTCGGGAGCATATCAGATTGGGCTTTTTGCCTTTTTTTGTGATAATATTGTGAAACATTTGCATAATACTGGTTTTAAATGTGATATTGTGGTATAGTTTATAAGTCGGTGTTACGGCAATATTTAATGTGGAGACAGGTTATGAGAAAAGTATTAAAGAATAAAGTTGTAAAATATGCTGTTACAGCAGCTATGGTTATGTCAGTTATGATGACAACAGCCTGTAACAGTAAGATAAAGGTAGATTATGGATACAATCCAACTGATTATGTAGAGCTTGGAGATTATAAGGGAATTCAGGCTGAGGTTGATGTAACAGCCATAACTAATCAGGTTATAGATGATAAGATTGCAGAACAGCTTGAAAGTGAGACAACATATACAGATGTTAACAGGGAAGCACAGAAAGGCGATAAGGTTACATTTGGTTATACTGGTACATCAGGCGGACTTTCAATAGATGATTTTACTGGTTCTGATTATAGTATGACACTTGGTAAGGATGCTTTCCCTGTTGCAGGAACTGGCTTAGATAAAGAATTATATGGAATGGTTGCAGGACAGACTAAGGTAATAACAATCACACTTCCAGAGAATTCAAAGTATTCTGATTATGCTGGCAAGAGAGTTGTATTCGAACTTACAATGAGTTATGTACAGCAGGCTAATGTTCCTATGCTTACAGATGCTTTTGTTAAGAGTGCGTTCAACTGCGAAACAGTTGATTCATATAAGGCACATGTTAAGAATGATGTCAGTGGAACAATAGAAACTAAGATAACAGAAGCTAAGAATGAAGCAATACTTACCCAGCTCCTTGACAAATGCAAGGTTACAGGTTATCCAGAGGAATTCCTTGCACAGCAGTCATCAAAGCTTGAGGAATCAATAAGCTTTTACAGCACACTTCAGGGAAAGACTAATGATGAATATTGCCAGAACCTTTATGGCATGACATTTGATGAATTCGTTAAGGCATCAGCAGGACAGCAGCTTGTATATCAGGCAATTGCAGAAAAGGAAGGACTTGCAATTACAGATTATGAATACAAGGATGACCTTGAGCAGTTCGCTAAGGACAGCGGTTATTCAAAGGTAGATACATTTACAGATAAATATGACAAAGAAACTATTGTTAAGTCTATGCTTGTTAAGAAGGCACAGAATTTAGTAATGGATAGTGCAGTCATAACAGAGAAGTAGGATATATAAGAATACATTTGTTGAACATACACTATAAATCAGAAATCATAGCTGGATAAATATATTTAATGATATACTAATTCAGACAATGGTTTCTGATTTTTTGCTTTTAAAATTATCGAACATTTGTTATACTAAATTATGATATTGTGTATGCACAGTATGTGAAGGTTAAGTTTAGATGTACTGTTGATTTTAGTTAAGTGCATATGTAAGTTAAAGTGGAGATAGTGTGAGTATAATCACACATTGGATTGGAGCGTATATGAATTTAGATGGTTTAAATGACTGCCAGAAAAGAGCGGTTAAAAGGACAGAGGGTCCGCTTCTTATTATAGCGGGAGCAGGTTCTGGAAAGACAAGAGTTCTTACTAACAGGATAGCCTATCTTATAGATGATTGTGGTGTAGCACCATATAATATACTTGCTATTACATTTACTAATAAAGCGGCAAGGGAGATGAGAGAGAGAGTTGATGCGACAGTAGGACAGCAGGCTGGCGAAGTGTGGGTAAGCACCTTCCACTCTACCTGTGTGCGGATTCTCAGGCGTTATATAGATAGAATTGGTTATTCCAATACATTTACAATATATGATACAGATGACGTCAAGAGTGTTATAAAGGATATATGTAAGAAGTTCAATATAGATACGAAGATGCTCAAGGAAAAAACAATTATGAATGCGATATCGCACGCCAAAGATGAGCTTATGAGTCCGGATCAGATGGAGCTTGAGGCAGGTGGTGACTACAACGGCAAGAGAATTGCCAATGTATACAGGGAGTATCAGAAGACATTAAAGCTTAATAATGCACTTGATTTTGATGATTTAATATACAAGACAGTAGAATTATTGGAAAATGATGCTGAAGTACTTAATTATTATCAGGAACGATTTAAGTATATTATGGTTGATGAGTATCAGGATACTAATACATCGCAGTTTAAGCTTATATCAATGCTTGCCGCCAAATATGGCAATCTCTGCGTGGTTGGGGATGATGATCAGTCAATATACAAGTTCAGGGGTGCTAATATTACCAACATATTGAATTTTGAGAATACATTTGCAGGAACTAAAGTAATAAAGCTTGAGCAGAATTATCGTTCAACACAGACAATTCTTAATGCAGCCAATGCGGTCATAAGCAATAATATAGGAAGAAAAGCAAAGAGTCTGTGGACAGAGAATGGCGAGGGTGAAAAGGTTAATTATACACTTTATGAAAATGGATATGATGAGGCACAGGGTGTTGTTGACAGCATAAGTTCTATGGTAAGGGACGGCTGGAATTACAACGATATTGCCATATTATACAGGACTAATGCACAGTCTAGAGCGTTGGAAGAAAAGCTTATGTTAAAGAATATACCATACCGTATATATGGCGGAATAAGCTTTTATCAGCGTAAGGAAATAAAAGATATACTTGCATATTTAAAGACTATAGACAATGGTATGGACGGACAGGCAGTAAAACGTATTATCAATGTTCCAAAGCGTGGAATTGGTGCGACAACAATTGAACGAGTTCAGGAATATGCAGACCAGAATGACATAACATTCTGGCAGGCTCTGTGCGATGCTGAGCATATCGATACGATAAAACGAGGTGTTGGAAAGTTAGAGCCATTTGTTACACTTATAGGTTCACTTAAGGCAAAGCAGGAATTTATGAGCATAAAAGAACTTGCCGAAACTGTTGTAAGTGATACAAGATATATAGAATGTCTTGCAGAGAGCGAAACAGCAGAAGAAATAGAAGCAAGACAGGAAAATATAGATGAATTGATTAACAAAATAGTAAGCTATGAGGAGAGCTGCCGACAGAAGGAAGAAACTCCTACATTAAGCGGTTTCCTTGAAGAAGTTGCACTCATAGCAGATATTGATAATCTTAATGAGTCAGATAAGCAGGTAATGCTTATGACATTACATAGTGCCAAAGGTCTTGAATTCCCTATTGTGTATATGACAGGAATGGAAGATGGCCTTTTTCCAAGTTATATGACAATAGTGTCAGATGACCCTGCAGAGATAGAGGAAGAAAGACGACTTTGCTATGTAGGAATAACAAGAGCAGAGAAGATACTTAATTTAAGCAGTGCGAAGATGCGTATGGTACGCGGTGAAACACAGATGAATAAAGTATCACGCTTTATTAAAGAAATTCCCGAAGAATATATGCACATAGAAAATAATAGTTCAGGATATAATAAAGGTAAGATTGCATATGGAGGAAAAGATGACTCAGAGGAAACACGTTCGTATAATATCAGAGCCAATGCCAAAGCCGCTCTTAACAGATACGGCTCAGGCAATGTGAATTATAAAGAACCAAAACGTGTATCAATCGGCGGCTCAACCTCAACAGGATACAGGTCTTCAGTGAGAAAGGCGAATACTAAGGTTGGTTTTGGTAAAGAATTCCCTATGGATATATTTGATTTAAAGAAGTCATCGAAGGCTGCTGGAGCTGGAGACAGTGGAACTGGCAGTAGATTGACAGCAGGTGGAAAATCTGTATCAGGCGGAAGTTATGCAGGTGCTTCATATGGCACAGCGGGTTTGACTGCCTCTGTTGGCAGTGCTGGAGGAACATCTGGACTTGGATATGGTGTTGGCGATACTGTGGTCCATGCCAAGTTTGGAAAAGGAAAAGTAATTTCAATTGATAATGGCACAAGAGATTATATGGTAACTGTAACATTTGATGAGTATGGTTTAAAGAAAATGCTTGCAGGCTTTGCAAAGCTTAAAAAAGCCTAAATATGGTGACAAATAAAATATGTTGTGATACAATATATTTACTTTAAAAGTGTTTTGAAAGGAGCGGTTGTTATGAATAAGGATAAGATTGAAGAGCTTATTGCGGCAAGCAAGCTCAATGAACTTCTTCACAAGAAAGATGTAGAAGAGAGCAAGAAGAAAAGTAATGTAATTATCATAGTATTAGCAGTTATTGGAGCGGTTGCAGCATTAGCAGCTATCGTATATGCAATCTATAGATACTTCACACCAGATTATCTTGATGATTTTGATGATGATTTTGATGATGACGACTTTGATGAAGACTTTGAAGATGATGATGAATTCGAGAACTAATTATTCTGCCAATTAAAGAATGATTAAGACAAAGACCACTGGCTGGCTTACAGCCAGTGGTTTTTTAGATGTTCGGTGATGTGGGAGGAAGGCTGGTTAGCTGGTGGTTGGTTCGTATAAAAAATTGATAAAGAATAAGGACAGGGTTAGTTTCCTGATTGATTATATAGAAGGATTGGAGATAAAAGATGAAAAAAGGCGGCATATATACAGGTTATGTAGAAAGCGTGGATTTTCCTAATAAGGGAAATGTAATAGTTAAGACAGAGGAAGACGGACAGACTATAGAGGAAAAGGTTGTGGTAAAGAATTCAATACCGGGACAGACAGTTAAATTTATGGTAAATAAGAAGAAGCATGGCAAATGTGAAGGAAGGCTTCTTGAAGTTGTCTGTCAGGCAGATACAGAAACTAACGAAAGATGTGAGCATTTTGGCAAATGCGGTGGCTGCGTATACCAGACTGTGAAGTACGAAGAACAGTTAAAGATGAAAGAAAATGCAGTGAAGAAGCTTCTTGCTCCTGTTATTAATACAGAATATGAGTGGGAGGGAATAATTGGAAGCCCTGTATCAAGTGAATACCGTAACAAAATGGAATTTTCATTTGGCGATGAGGTAAAAGATGGTCCGATAGCTCTCGGTTTACATAAGAGAAACAGTATGTATGACATAGTAACAGTAACAGGTTGTAAGATTGTGGATAATGATTACAGAAAAATACTCAAGTGTGTATATGATTATGCACTTGAGAAAAATCTCACTTATTACCACAAAATGAAGCACGAGGGGTATCTTAGACATTTGCTTGTAAGAAAAGCCGTAAAGACAGGACAAATCCTTGTGGACATTGTGACAACTACAATTAATGATATCCCTATGGACGAGCTTGCAGACAGATTAAAAGCATTGTCACTTGATGGAGAGATAACAGGCTTCTTACACACTTACAATGACAGTGTTGCCGATGCAGTAATCAATGAAAAGACAGATATAGTATTCGGAAGGGATTATATTGAAGAAGAACTTCTTGGACTTAAATTCAAGATTACAACATTTTCATTCTTCCAGACTAACTCACTTGGTGCAGAAGTCCTGTACTCAAAGGCAAGAGATTATGTCGGAACAACCAAAGACAAGGTAATCTTTGATCTGTACAGTGGAACAGGAACAATAGCACAGATGTTAGCCCCGGTTGCAAAGAAAGTCATCGGCGTTGAGATAATACCAGAAGCCGTAGAAGCGGCTAAGATTAATGCCGGCATAAATGGTCTTGATAACTGCGAATTCATCGCAGATGATGTGCTTAACGCCCTCGATAACATAAAGGACAAGCCAGACTTTATCGTTCTCGACCCACCAAGAGATGGTATCAATCCAAAGGCACTTAAGAAGATAATTGACTATGGCGTGGAGTCAATGGTGTATATTTCCTGCAAGCCTACAAGCCTTGCAAGAGATCTGGTTATGTTGCAGGAGAGCGGGTATGAGGTTAAGAAGGGGTGCTGCGTGGATATGTTTCCGAATACGGGGCATGTTGAGACGGTGGTTTTGATGTCAAAAGTGAACCCTAAGAAGTAAAAAAATATGTAGTAAATAAAAGGCTTTTCATAGAGCTATCGTTAATGAGTACGATTGGCTGCTGGAAAGCCTTTATTTTTATGCTTGAAAATGGCTTTATGGGAATTGGTCCATAATGCAGGGTTGACACTAGGGGATAGATAACGAGAAAAAATGAACCCTGGTGTTCACCTTATAACGATTGTATATAAGGTGATAAAGATAAAATTAACGATTTGCAAGATTTGGTATGTAAATACCAAAATATATTGACAAGGAACTTGAATGATGATATTCTATCGTTAGAAGGTTTAGAATATCTAACAGCAGGAGGAGCTGCTCATGAAAAAAAATGATAAAAGAATCGATAGAGTGTATTCATTCTTTAATGCAATAAGAGGGAATAATACGCCGAATGAATATCAAAGTGTTTTAGCTGTATTGAAAAAAGTAATGGTCCTTCAGGATTGTGCTCAAAACGAAATGGATTATGACGAATTGTATCAATTAATGGAAAGCGTTGCTACTGATTTTGAAATTCCTAATCCATTTCCAGAGAAAGAAAGATTTGTTGATATCTATAGAACTTTACAGGGATTTGATGAACTTAGTTGGACTGACATTTTAGAATATGGGGATGACAGATCAAAGTTTAGAGTTCCTGAGTCAGTTGTTGATGAAATGGAAAAAAATTTCATCGATGGTTTTCAAGAAGTTCTCATTGCAGAAGCGGAGAAGTTTTCACCATTCTTAGAAAGGCTTGTTGAAGCACACTTTGATTCTCATTTTACATTGACAACAATTGATGCGTTTTATTACAAAGTCTTAAATGAGATGTTTGACGACAATGACATGGTTGATATCAAGCAGACAAATATATATCAGTATGAATTTACATCTGAAAAATTTGATTTGATTTTATCTGTTCCAGTGTTCGGTGTCAGAGATAAAGCTGATGAAAGCTCGGAGTTTATTTGCAGAGAGTATGACATGATTGCTGCCGAGAACTTAGCTCTTCATTTAAGAAGTGAGGGTATCTTGTCAATTGTGTTACCGGCTAAAATTACATTTGCTGGTGGAACAGTAAAAGAGTTAAGAGAGTTCTTGCAATCAATGTATTGTCTAAAAGAGATATCTGATTTGCCATCAGGGATTTTTGATAATACAGGAGTAAAGACATTCCTTCTTACTATTACAACTGGAAGAACGGATGAAGTTACCATCAAGAGATTTGTTTTTGAAGATGAAAATGCACGTAAAACAGGAAATAAAAAGATTGTAGTTCAAGATGACACATTTGTACTCGAAGATGAGCTGACAGATATGGGAGATTGGAACGTTGATAGAATATTTGAGGCTCAAGATGAAGATTGGATAAAATTCCAGGAGTCAAATGTGAAAAAGCAGGAGCTTGGAACGGTTGCTTCTATTTTTAGAGGAAAAGCAATCAATCGAAAAGATCCTAACGGAAGTATTGGTGTTGTTAATATTTCTAATATTGGTGAGTATGAAATTGATTATTCCTCTTTGGACCATTTAGATGAAGAGGATCGTAAGATTACAAACTATATTCTTAAGACAGGTGACCTTTTAATACCTGCAAGAGGAACAGCTATAAGAATAGCAATATTTGAGGAGCAGACATATCCATGTATTGCTTCATCGAATGTAATAGTTATTAGAGCTACAGACGAAAGTTTATCCACAACTTACTTAAAGCTCTTCTTTGACAGTCCACTTGGACGAAAGATGCTAGTTACTAGACAGCAGGGTACAGCTGTGATGAATATAAGTTATAAGGAATTGAATAATATAGAAATTCCACTTCCCTCTATAGAAGAACAAAGATCAATAGCCGAGGAATATACAAGAGAACTTGAAGTTTATAAGAAAGCCATCCAAGAAGCAGAAAATAGATGGACTTCAACATTATCAAGACTTCAAGCAAGAATTTAAGGAGGTCGTTAGATGTTGGGAGCGATTATCGGAGATATCGTCGGGTCTCGTTTTGAATGGAATAATCACAGAAGTAAAGATTTTGAGTTTTTAACTTATAAGTGTTTTCCTACCGATGACAGTATCATGAGTCTAGCAATTGCTCAGGCGATATTGGTAAGTAAAAAAGACTATAGTGATTTATCGAAAAATGCGATTGAATGTATGCAGAACGTTGGTAGAAATTATCCCAACTGTGGATACGGTGGAAGCTTTTATGGATGGATTTTTTCTGATGATCCTAAGCCGTATAACAGTTATGGAAACGGAGCTGCAATGCGAGTAAGTGCAGCTGGTTTTGCTGCTAATAGTATTGAGGAAGCTAAGAAACTGTCAAGATTAGTGACAGAAGTTAGTCATAATCATCCAGAAGGAATTAAAGGTGCTGAAGCGACCGTTGTTGCGATTTTTATGGCCAAGACGGGAAGCAATATCTTTGAAATAAGAGATTACATTGATAAGAATTATTATCCAATGAATTTCACTTTGGATGAAATTCGCGATACATATCATTTCAATGAAACTTGTCAGGAAACAGTACCACAAGCTTTACAGGCCTTCTTCGAGTCTACTGGATTTGAAGATGCAATTAGAAATGCAATATCTATTGGTGGAGACAGTGATACGGTTGCAGCTATCTGTGGTGGAGTTGCAGAAGCATATTATGGTATTCCAACAGATATAAGAAAGCATGCATTAACATTCTTAGATCAGAAGCTTATGCAGCTATTGATACTATTTGAAAACAAATATCCTCCGGTGATGGAGAAAATGCACGATGATATGAGCGTTAGAATAAAACGTTCTGAAGATAAAAAAGTTAAGACGGGAGGTCGAGAATCTATGATTCAATCAGCGACAGAGACAGCGGATCAAGAATTGAAAGATTCTATCCCTGAAAACGAAGAGACAACAAGCCAGAAGCTATTTGCTCACTTGTATGAAGCTTGTAATATTTTGAGAGGTCCAATTAACCAAGATGAGTTTAAGGACTATGTAACACCGATCTTGTTCTTTAAAAGAATAAGCGATGTTTATGATGAAGAAACTCAGGAAGCATTAGAACTTTCAGGTGGTGATGAGGAATTTGCTGCATTTGATGAAAATCACAGCTTTGTAATTCCAGAGGGTTGTCACTGGAAGGATTTGAGAAACGCAAGTCAGGATGTGGGTAAGATTATCGTCAAAGCTATGAATGGTATTGAACGAGCTAATCCAGGAACTCTTAGCGGAGTGTTTTCAAGTTTTGATGATGTTACTTGGACCGACAAAACAAAGCTTACAGATGAAAGATTAAAAGACTTGATCGAACACATGTCTAGTCTGAAGGTCGGTAATAAAAACTATAGCGCAGATGTAATGGGTGATGCATATGAATACCTCATCAAGAAGTTTGCTGATCTATCTAAGAAAAATGCTGGTGAATATTACACACCAAGAACGATTGTAAAATTGATGGTTATGCTGATGGATCCTAAGCCAGGAGACACTGTATACGATCCAGCTTGTGGTACTGGCGGTATGCTGATTGAGGCAATTCGTCATATTGGCGATAAGCAAATGACTTACGGAAGAATCTATGGACAGGAGAATAATTTATCGACATCAGCAATTGCAAGAATGAACCTGTTCTTACATGGTGCTAGCGACTTTAAGGTTGCACAGGGTGATACTTTGAGAACACCAAAGTTTATTGAACATGGACAGCTTCAGAAATTTAATTGTGTTCTTGCAAATCCGCCATTTGGTCAGGAGAAGTGGGGCGCTGATAGCTTTGAATCAGATAAGTATGGCCGTAATATGTGGGGTTGTCCTTCAGATTCTAATGCAGATTTTGCATGGCTTCAGCACATGATTAAATCCATGAAACCGATGGACGGTAAAGTTGCAGTTGTTCTTCCACAGGGAGTTTTATTCCATAGCGGTAAAGAAGGAGATATTCGTGAACAGCTTATCAAGAGTGATTTGATTGAAGCGGTAGTAGCTCTTGCAGGTGGTGTGTTCTACGGAACTGGCGTATCTGCTTGTATTTTGTTCTTGAATAATCAAAAGAGACCAGAACATAAAGGTAAGGTTTGCTTGATTGATGCGACAAATATCTATACTCCAAAACGTGCTCAAAACGTAATGGAAGAGAAAGATATCAATGAAGTGTTCAAGCTTTATCAGGAGTATAAAGATGTCATTGAAAAATGTAAGATTGTATCTATTGCGGATTTAGATGCAGCAGGAAATACGCTTGCAGTAAATACCTATATTGAAAAGAAAAAACAAGAGGTTGTTGCTCCAGAAATAGTAAGAGCACAATATTTCGAAGCATTGGAAAATGTTAAGAAAGCAGAAGCAAAGATGAAATCATTGTTGATTGAAGGAGGTTATGTCGATGAGCAGTAAGATTACGATTGATGAATTAGAAAAATACCTCTGGGGATCAGCAGTACTTCTTCGTACGCATGTTGATGCTGGAGCATACAAACAATATATTTTCCCACTTTTATTCTTCAAACGTCTTAGTGATGTTTATGACGAGGAATGTGAGAAGGTAAGAGCTGAGTTTGGTGAAGAGGCACTTGATTGGGAAGAAAACCATCAGTTCCAGATTCCGGATGGAGCACATTGGAATGATGTAAGAAACGTATCGCAGGATGTTGGTAAAGCTATTATTGAAGCTTTCCATAAGATTGAAACTGCAAATCCTGAGAAGCTTCATGGTATCTTTGGTGACGCATCTTGGACTAATAAGAATCGTTTACCGGACAGACTTTTGAAAGACATGCTGGAGCATTTCAGCACTAAAACATTATCTATAGCAAATTGTCCTGCTGACGAATTAGGTCAGGGATATGAATATCTTATCAAGCAGTTTGCAGATGATAGCGGTCATACAGCACAGGAATTTTATACAAACAGAACTGTAGTTAATTTAATGACAGAAATGCTTAAACCACAGCCGGGTGAGTCAATTTATGATCCTACATGTGGAAGCGCAGGTATGTTAATTTCTGCGGTTGCATATTTGAAACAACAAGGACTTGAATGGAGAAATCTTTCTATCTACGGACAAGAAATTGTAACTCTTACATCAGCGATTGCAAGAATGAATCTTCTTCTTCATGGTGTACAGGACTTCAATATTGTAAATGCGGATACATTAAAAACACCTGCGTTTACGGATCACTCGAAATTACAGCAATTTGATTTGATTTTAGCAAATCCTCCTTACTCTATAAGCCAGTGGGATAGAACAGCTTTTGAGTCAGATAAGTACGGACGCAACTTTTTAGGAACACCACCTCAAGGACGTGCAGACTATGCTTTTTTCCAACACATATTAAAAAGTCTTGATGAAAAGACTGGACGCTGTGCAATACTGTTTCCTCACGGTGTTCTATTCAGAAATGAAGAGAAAGACATGAGAGAGAAGTTAGTTAAGTCTGATCTGGTGGAATGTGTAATTGGTTTAGGACCTAATCTTTTCTACAACTCTCCAATGGAGGCATGCATTATCATTTGCAGGACAAGAAAAGCTGTAAATCGTAAAGGACAAGTGTTATTTATTAATGCACTAAACGAAGTTACACGAAAGAATGCTCAGAGTTATCTAGAAGACAAGCATATTGAAAAGATTGCTAAAGCATACGATAAATATGAGTCAGATGGTGACATCGCTAAAGTGGTTACTATAAAGGATATAGCAAAGAATGATTACTCTCTTAGTATTCCTTTGTATATTCAGACAAGTAGCGAGGAAAAAGAAGATGATAGAACTGTCCAAGAATGTTATTCAGACTGGAAAGAAGCTGCTGAAATGGCATCAAGACATTTTGAATCGATAAATGAAATGATTGGAGGTGATGGTAATGGCAACAGTTAAGCTCGGAGATATTGCAATTGAGGCTAAATCATCAAATAAAGGTGATAAAACTGGAATAAGAATCGTTGGACTAGAACATCTTACGCCATCAAACGTTACGTTATCATCATGGAATGAAGATACAGAGAATACGTTTACTAAGGAATTCTCAAAAGGGGATGTTTTATTTGGTAGAAGACGTGCTTACCTAAAAAAGGCAGCAGTAGCACCATTTGATGGAATTTGCTCCGGAGATATTACTGTAATAAGAGCAATAGAAGACAAGGTTGATCCTGATCTTTTGCCTTTCATAATTCAGAATGATTTCCTTTTTGATTTTGCTGTAGGAAAATCAGCTGGCTCTTTATCACCTCGTGTAAAATGGACACATTTAAAAGAATTTGCTATAGAGCTTCCATTAATGCCAGAACAAAGCAAATTAGCTGAAACATTATGGTCAATCAATGAAACTAAGAATGCGTATGAAGATTTAATAAATAAGACTGACGAATTGGTGAAATCGCAATTTATCGAGATGTTTGGAGATATCGAAAACAATCAAAAAGGGTATCC
>OCPS01001088.1_pt1 | contig 24892 bp, 19 predicted proteins | sample 1538651 | NCBI WGS metagenome assembly OCPS01 (sample SAMN04571715, study PRJEB22368) | human gut metagenome | biome: human gut; material: stool | host: Homo sapiens | place: Luxembourg | collected 2012-09-21 | reverse complement strand
GTCATATCTGTCACAAGTAAAAATATAGTTACTGTTCACAGTAACGTAGCCAAAAGTTACTGTTCACTCCGTTCTCAGTAACACGCTTCGCGATGCACAGAATTTATGCTAATCGCATAAATTCGCGCGGTATATCTCGGGTTTTCTGTGACCTTCGCTCACAAAAAACACCTCGCGGGATATTACCAGTGAACAGTAACAGCCAAAATTCATTCCAGATTGCCTGCGGCAATGGAATTTGGGCTTGTATGTCTCGGGATAGTGGTGTATAAACAGTAACAAAATATATTAAAAGTCCGGCAGAAAAGCTGTACTCAAAGCACAGTTTTCCACCGGATTATTTTACAGAATTGTTATATTTCAGAATAAACTTTATCTTCTTCCAGAAATCTGGCTTTTCCATCTTTTACTTCAAGTAGATTGATACTGCAGTTTGGAGGCACACATCCATGCCAGAAATGTTCCGGATCCTGATAGACGTTCTGAAGCAGTGCACGAACTGCACATCCATGAGAAGAAACAAGAATTGTTTTGTCTGCCAGAGCAGGATCTGTCGTTTTCTCCACCCAGAATTCTCTGGTGCGTTTCAGGATATCAGAAATGTTTTCGCCGTTTTGAGGGCGTTCAAATTTCTGTGGCTCTTCAAAGAAAATTTCCATTTCATGACTGATGATCTTTCCTTGTTCATCCTTAAACCGGCTTCCTTCAAGAACTCCGAAATCAATTTCCTGGATTCTTTTATCCTCAATAACGGGAATCTGCCTGTTTCCCAGCACATAATGTGCTGTCTGTCTCGCTCTTGCCAGAGGACTGGTAAAACAGATATCAAACGGAACATCTTTTAATGCTTCTCCTGTTCTTTTCGCCAGTTCAATTCCTTCCGGTGCAAGGGGAATATCCATTGCCCCCTGCACTTTTTTCAGTTTATTCCACTGAGTTATCCCATGTCTTAATACATAAATCAGCATTAACTTCTCAACTCGATTCCAAGATCTGTCAGACCATTCAGGATTTTCTTCATTGCAGCTGTAATCTCGCTCTCTTCCAGAGTCTTGTCATGGTGACGGAATACCAGAGAATAAGCCATGGATTTATATCCTCCTTTAATCTGGTTTCCTTCATAAATGTCAAATAACTGATAACTCTCCAGAATCTTTCCGCCTCTCTGAGTCAGAATATGTTCAATCTGTCCTGCAAGAACGGTTTTCGGAACGACCATACTTAAATCGCGGGTTACTGCAGGATATTTTGCAATTCCTGTGTATTTATGGTTGAAGCTTGCAAATTCAAGAACCGTAAGGATATCAATCACTGCCACATATGCCTTATCACCGATTCCATAAGTATCTGCAACCAGAGGATGAACCTCTCCCAGATAGCCCACAACCTTACCATCATAAACCATATTTGCCTGTCTTCCGGGATGAAGGTAAGTTTTTCCGCTGTTTGGATCATAATCTACTTTATCTCTCATTCCTACTTTCTCAAAGAACTCTTCACATACACCTTTCATGTCAAAGAAATCGCCGTTTCCATACATACCAAGTGTAAAGTGCATACGCTCATCCGGAAGTTCTGTAAGAGGAAGTGCTTTCGGACGATATACATTACCAAGTTCATAGAGACGTACATCTTTATTTCTTCTGTTATAGTTCGTAGCCAGAGAACTGAGCATACCGTTTAAAGTAGTTGTTCTCATGACACTGTAGTCTTCTCCCAGAGGATTGCTGATCACGATTCCCTGACGGAGCTTACTGTCAGCCGGAAGTCTTAATTTGTCAAATACCTTCGGACTTTCGAAAGAATAGGTCATTCCTTCAGAGAAACCACAATATTCCGCAATATCACGTGCCACTGCTTCAATACGAAGTTTAAACGGAAGCTTACCTGTTGTAGCTTCACCTGTAGGCAGAGTAGTAGGAATCTTATCATATCCGAAAAATCTTGCAACTTCTTCTGCAACATCAGCTACATAATGGATATCCTGACGGAAAGTAGGAGCTACAATCTCATTTGTTTTTTCGTCATAGGTCAGTTCTACTTTTGCCAGATAAGCAAGCATTTCTTCCGGTGTCAGGTCAGTTCCAAGAAGAGCATTAATCTTCTCCGGTTTGAAAGGAACTCTGGATGGTTCTCTTACTTCATTGCAGATATCTACCATTCCACCTACGACTTCACCTGCTCCAAGTTCCTCCATCAGCTGGCATGCTCTGTCGATAGCTGCCTGCGCATTGTTCGGGTCAAGACCTTTTTCGAATTTACCGGAAGCATCTGTTCTCAGACCGATTCTCTTGGAAGAAAGGCGGATATTTGTTCCATCAAAACATGCAGCCTCGAAAAGAACAGTTTTTACATCGTCTGTGATCATAGAATTCTCTCCACCCATGATACCGGCAATACCAACTGCTTTCTCACCGTCACAAATCATCAGTACCTGATCATCCATGGTACGTTCCTGTCCATCCAGCGTTACAAATTTCTCATCATTCTCTGCACGACGTACAACAATTTCTTTTCCTGCAATCCTGTCCAAATCATATGCGTGCATTGGCTGACCAAATTCTTCCATTACATAGTTTGTAATATCTACCAGATTATTGATCGGACGGATTCCATTGGAAGCCAGACATCTCTGCATCCATTTCGGAGATGGTCCGATCTTAACATTCTTTACGACTCTTGCGCAGTAACGTGGACAAAGTTTCGGATCTTCTACCGTTACTTTTACATAGTCAGAAGCTTTTTCATCATTTCCCTTACACTCTACAACAGGAGGACAGAATTTCTCATTAAACGTAGCTGCCGCTTCTCTTGCAATTCCCAGTACGCCGTAGCAGTCAACACGATTGGATGTGATTTCATATTCAAAGACAACATCATCCAGGCCCAGTGCCTTGATCGCACTCTCGCCTACAACAGCGTCTTCAGGGAAAATATAGATTCCGTATTCCGGTGCTTCCGGATACATTTCTCTTGTGCTTCCCAGCTCTTCGATGGAACACATCATACCATAGGAATCGATTCCGCGAAGTTTTCCTTTTTTGATTTCAATTCCACCCAGTGTTTTCTTTCCGTCATGTCCACCGGCAACACGTCCGCCGTCAAGAACAACAGGAACCTTATCTCCCTCTTTTACATTAGGAGCGCCTGTAACAATCTGTACAGTCTCTGTTCCGATATTCACCTGGCAGATGATCAGTTTATCTGCATCCGGATGTTTCTCAATTTTTTCAATCTGACCGATCACGATCTTATCCAGATCTGCGTCCAGTTTTTCAAAGCCTTCCACTTTTGTTCCTGTCAGTGTCATGGCATCTGTATATTCCTGTGCTGTCACATCAAGATCCGGCACATACATTTTAATCCAAGATAATGAAGTATTCATTTTGTTAATCCTCTTTCTATATTATAGCTCAGACTTATAGCAGCTTTCCCGGACAGAAATTTCCTCTTGGCTGCATAGCTCTGTTGTTTCAGACAGTCATTTCATCAGAACTGTTTCAGGAAACGGATATCATTCTCATAGAGCAGTCTCATGTCATCAATCTCATATTTCAGAAGTGCAATACGTTCAAGACCTACGCCAAATGCGAATCCTGTGTATTCTTCCGGATCAATTCCGCACATGCTTAATACATTCGGATGAACCATACCGCAGCCAAGGATTTCAATCCAGCCGGAACCTTTACAGAAACGGCAGCCTTTACCACCACACTTGAAACAGGATACATCCACCTCTGCGCTTGGCTCTGTGAACGGGAAGTGATGTGGTCTGAACTTAGTTTTTGTCTCAGGTCCGAATAATTCCTGTGCAAACTCCTGCAAAGTTCCCTTAAGATCTGCAAAAGTGATGTTCTTGTCAATAACAAGACCTTCGATCTGATGGAAAGAAGGAGAATGTGTTGCATCTACTTCATCTGAACGGAATACACGACCAGGTGCGATCATACGGATCGGCAGCTTTCCTTTCTCCATAGTACGTGCCTGAACCGGTGAAGTCTGGGAACGAAGAAGGATAGAATCGTTGATAAAGAAAGTATCCTGTTCATCACGTGCCGGATGATTTTCCGGAATATTCAGTTTAGTAAAGTTGTAATCCGCATACTCTACCTCCGGTCCCTCTACTACTTCATAACCCATACCAATAAAGATACGCTCTACTTCTTCCAGGGCGATGGTGTTCGGGTGACGGTGACCGATTTTAGCTTTCTTTGCAGGTAAAGTCACATCAATCACTTCCTGTTTCATCTTCTCTTCACGTGCTGCTTCTTCCAGTTTCTGTTTAGATTCATCAAGAAGTGCTTCTATCTTGCTTCTTGTTTCGTTTACAAGCTGTCCAACCTTCGGGCGCTCTTCCGGTGCAACATCTTTCATACTCTTTAAAATTGCAGTCAATTCACCTTTTTTACCAAGGTATGCCACACGTACTTCGTTCAGTTTTTCCAGACCTTCGGATTCACTGATCCGTTTTCCGGCTGCTTCAGCCAGTTCCTGAAGTCTTTCTTTCATATCCATGTTCTCTTTCTCCTTTATGTCATAATGTCAGAGAAGAAAAATCGTTACTGAGAACAGAATGAACAGTAACGTAAAATCTGACTCTGACTTGATAGCCACAAATCGCTCCGTTGCAAAAGCAGTTCTCGCAATTCATGTTACAATAGCAGAATTAGCAAACAAAAAACTCCGTCCCACTAAAGGGACGGAGTAAAATATCCGCGGTACCACCCTGCTTCCTGCATTTTCTACAGGCTCTCGGTCTGCTTAACGCGCAGTAACGTCATTTCCTACTCAGTAAATACTGTCATTCAGAAATGCGGCTCCGGTGGGAAATTCAGGAAATATCTGAACCTGAGGCAGCTTCCAGCCGATGGCTTCCTCTCTCTGACGGAAAATAAATCCCTGTAAACACCTTCTAAGCTTTTCATGATTATCAACACTAGTAATCATGCCACAGACGTCAAAATCTGTCAAGTACCATTTACATTATTTATTTTTAAGATATTCATCGATACCTTTGGCACCAGCTTTACCTGCACCCATGGCAAGGATAACAGTAGCTGCACCTGTAACAGCATCACCGCCGGCATATACACCATCTTTAGATGTCTTACCTGTTTCTTCTTCAGCAATGATACATCTTCTCTTATTGACTTCAAGACCTTTTGTTGTAGAAGAGATAAGAGGGTTCGGGGAAGTACCAAGAGACATGATAACTGTATCTACATCCATGTCATATTCAGATCCCGGAATTTCAACCGGACGACGTCTTCCGGAAGCATCCGGCTCACCAAGTTCCATCTTGACAACCTTCATACCTTTTACATGACCGTTCTCATCTACAAGGATTTCCTTCGGGTTAGTAAGAAGATCAAAGATGATTCCCTCTTCTTTTGCGTGATGAACTTCCTCTGCTCGTGCAGGAAGCTCTGCTTCACTTCTTCTGTATACGATATGTACTTCAGCACCAAGTCTTAAAGCTGTTCTGGCAGCATCCATAGCAACATTACCACCGCCTACAACTGCTACTTTCTTTCCTGCTGCGATCGGTGTATCATAAGAATCATCAAAAGCTTTCATCAGGTTGCTTCTTGTAAGATATTCGTTGGCAGAGAATACACCGCTTGCATTCTCACCCGGGATACCCATGAACATTGGAAGTCCGGCACCTGATCCGATAAATACAGCTTCAAATCCTTCGTCCTCGATCAGCTGATCGATTGTTGTGGATTTACCGATAACAACATTAGTCTCGAATTTAACACCTAATTCTTTAACTTTTTCAATTTCTTTCTTAACAACTTTCTGTTTCGGAAGACGGAACTCCGGAATACCGTAAACAAGAACACCGCCAAGTTCATGAAGAGCTTCAAATACAGTTACATCATAACCAGCTTTTGCAAGATCACCTGCACAGGTAAGTCCGGAAGGACCGGAACCGATCACTGCAACTTTATGTCCGTTCTTAACTTCTGCTCCAACAGGTTTGATATCATGTTCCAGAGCATAGTCAGCAACAAATCTCTCCAGCTTACCGATAGAAACAGCTTCGCCTTTGACTCCGCGGATACATTTACCCTCACACTGGGATTCCTGAGGACATACACGTCCACAGATAGCCGGAAGTGCGGAGGATAATCCGATCACTTTGTATGCCTCTTCGATCTTTCCCTCTTTGATCTCTTCAATAAATCCAGGAATATTAATAGATACAGGACAGCCTTCCACACATTTCGGTTTCTTACAGCCTAAACATCTCTGTGCTTCTTCCATTGCTTCTTCCTGATTGTATCCAAGACAAACTTCTTCAAAGTTTGTTGCACGTACTTTTGGATCCTGTTCTCTTACAGGTACTTTTTTCATCATATCAGCCATTATTCGTCACCTCCACAATGTCCGCATCCGCCGTGATGTGTATCGCCTTCCTGAAGCTTCAGCATTGCGCGTCCTTCTTCAGATTTGTACATCTGGCTTCTCTTCATTGCCTGATCAAAGTCAACAAGGTGTCCGTCGAACTCTGGTCCGTCAACGCATGCAAATTTAATCTCATCTCCAACCTGAAGACGGCAGGCACCACACATACCTGTTCCGTCTACCATGATCGGGTTCATGCTGACGATTGTCGGAATCTCAAGTTTTTTTGTTAAGAGACAGACAAATTTCATCATAATCATCGGTCCGATCGCAACGCAGACATCGTATTTATTTCCGTTGTTTACAAGTTCTTCTACCATAGTTGTAACCATTCCGGCGTGTCCGTAGGAACCGTCATCTGTACATGGGTAGTAATTACCTGCAACAGCTTCCATCTGATCTTCAAGGATCAGCATATCTTTTGTCTTAGCACCAACGATAACATCAGCATCGATTCCGTGTGCTTTCAACCATTTTACCTGTGGGTAAACCGGAGCAGCCCCAACTCCACCGGCTACAAACAGCATCTTCTTATTCTTAAGGGACTCAAGGTCTTCATGAACAAACTCAGAAGCGCATCCAAGCGGACCTGTAAAGTCACGGAAACTGTCTCCGGCTTTGAGTTCTCCCATTTTCACTGTAGAAGCTCCAACTTCCTGGAAAACGATTGTGATTGTTCCTGCTTCTCTGTCATAATCACAGATTGTCAGCGGAATACGTTCGCCTTTCTCGTCCATTTTAACGATGACAAACTGACCAGGCTGACAGTGACTTGCTACACGTGGTGCATGAACATTCATCAGATAAATCTTATCAGCCAGTTTTTCAGCTTTTAATATCTTATACATGTTTCTCCTCCTTGTAAATAAATCGACGTTATTGTCTTCAAACATTGTGTAAACAATAACAACTCGCTCTTTGTTAATAATACGACACTTCAGCTATGAATTCAAGTAAAACATACGGGCAGACACACAATTTCATGCATCTACCCGTATTGTTTAAGACAAGTTTACAGCGTTATCTTATTTTATAAGAACACTGAAACCTTTATTAATTTTTGATTTTAGAAATCAACTTCTGTTCCGTAGTATGTACATGTGAGAAGTTTAGCCATAGCAGCCGGATCGATTGCACGTGGGTTAGATCCTGTACAGGCATCTCCTACAGCCAGTTCTGCAATCTTGTCAACTTTTTCTTTGAATTCTTCTTCATTGATTCCGAAGTCTTTCAGAGTCTTAGGAATGTTCAGTCTTACATTGAACTCATCAATCTTCTCAACAAGGCTGTTGATCAGAGCCTGCTCAGATGTTCCGGCAAGTCCCATTCTGCGTGCGATTTCAGCATAACGTTTTGCAGCTACAGCGTCTTTGGCGTTGTATTTGATAACGTATGGAAGGTAAATTGCGTTAGCACATCCGTGCGGAATATGTCCTGTAGAGAATGCAGCACCTGTTTTATGAGCCATTGAATGAACGATACCAAGTAATGCATTAGAGAATGCCATTCCTGCAAGGCACTGTGCATAATGCATCTGCTCTCTTGCAACCATATCACATTTGTAAGATCCTGGCAGATAATCAAGAACCATCTCAATTGCCTGCAGTGCAAGTGGATCTGTGAAAGGTCCGTTCAGTGTGGATACATATGCTTCAATTGCATGTGTAAGAGCATCCATACCTGTATATGCAACCTGTTTAACCGGGAGTCCTGCAACAAGGTCAGGATCAACGATTGCAACATCTGGTGTGATGTTGAAGTCAGCCAGTGGATATTTCACACCAGTCTGATAGTTTGTGATAACTGAGAATGCTGTAACCTCTGTAGCTGTTCCTGAAGTTGTAGGAATTGCTGCAAATTTAGCTTTCTGTCTCAGTTCCGGGAAGCTGAATGGTGTGATCAGGTCTTCAAAGGAGATCTCCGGGTACTCATAGAATGCCCACATAGCTTTCGCTGCATCGATTGGTGATCCACCACCCATAGCAACGATCCAATCCGGCTCGAAAGCACGCATTGCTTCTGCACCTTTCATAACAGTCTCAACTGACGGATCTGGCTCAACACCTTCAAACAGCTGAACTTCCATTCCGCCTTCTTTCAGATAATTAACTGCTTTATCCAGGAATCCCTGACGTTTCATAGAACCGCCACCAACTACAAGAATGGCTTTCTTTCCTTTCAGGTTCTTCAGTTCTTCCAGACATCCTTTTCCATGATAAATGTCTCTTGGTAAGCAAAATCTACTCATAACAAATCTCTCCTTTTTTATGTAGTATTGTTATTTTTTTAACAGGTATTATTATAACTCTGTATACGAAAAAAAGCAACCCTATTTTGGAAAATTTATATAACATTTTCCAAAATCAAGGTTGCTTTCTAGTTACTTTACACAGTTTACTTAATATGTAGTAATATAGTTTCGTGTTGTTGCTTCCGTTGCTTTTCCATTTTTATCGTTCACGAGAATTGCTGAAAAAGTTGTTTGTGAATTTTCTGGCATATCAATGGGGTCAGTATATTTCTCAGAGGATGTGGTTGGAGTTGAACCGTCCAACGTGTAGTATGCCGTATATCCATCCGGTACCGTAATCGTGATCTGAGTGGCTGTACTATATTGTCCGGTTGATGGAGAAACTGCCGGAGCGTCTACAAGTGGAAATTCAATGGAATATTTCGCACTGGAAACAGCACTTGGTATTCCCTTTTTATTAACAGCAATTGCACGGATCTCTGTGTCACCTTCGGACTGAAGCAAAACAGCTTCTTTGTATTCTGTACTTGACTCCGTCGGATCAGAGCCATCTGTTGTATAATAAATCGTTCCGCCTGTAGCAGATGTTAATGTTACCTGCTGTACTTCATCATAGGTTCCTTCTTTCAAACTGAATTCAGGAGCAGATGAAACATAATCATTCATAGCAGATAATACATTCTTATCTTCACAATCCTGCAGGAGATCAGAAATCTTATTCGGCTGTTCTGTTTTCTCATAGAATTTTACTGCAGCTTTATAGAGATTTACATTCGACGGTTGTGTCTCCAGTGCGTTGAGATAGACGCTCTCTGCACTGTCCAGATCATCCTGGGCAACATAGATATTAGCAAGTCCGGTATAAGCCTCTGCCTTTGATTTATCCTTTATAATTGCTCTGTTAAAATAATTCTCTGCAGAAGTATAGTTACTATTCTGCAGTGCGGCATTCCCTTTTTTGATCATGCCTGTATAGGAATTCTGATATCCGATATAAATTCCGACACCAATCAGAAGAATGAGCAGGAAAAAAACCGTAAGTAATTTTTGGCGTTTTTTTCTGGCAGCTTCTTGTTTTTTGATCTGCTGCAGGCGTCTGCTTTCAGTAGATGTCCGGCGCAGATTCTCTGTTGACTGACGGGCATCCTGATAACGCTTTGCATCTGTTTTCTGACGTTGTCTTTGCGCTCTCTGGCGCCGTAGCTGCTCTCTTCGCTCTTCTCTTACTTTATCCAGTTCCGCCTGGCTTAAGACGCGTGTGGAATTAGGATTCGATCGTTGATTTTGCCGATTTCTGTTTTGTTGGTTTTGGCTCACATTCTGTCTTCGGACTACATCTGCCTGGATCTGACGTGTAGCTCCGGCTACTGAGCCTTTCACTTCGCGTGCGAGTACGTCTTCCAGAGGGTTATAATCTGGTACAATCTGTACTTCAGCACCGCATACGGGACAAATCAACTGATCGTCTGGTATATTTGCTCCGCAATGTGTACACCTCATTTACAAGTTCCTCCTACTTACGAACTGTTTCAACACAATTATTCATCAGCATTGCAATTGTCATTGGACCAACACCGCCCGGTACCGGCGTGATTGCAGAAGAATGAGGTTCAACATCCGCAAAATCAACATCTCCGCAAAGATGGTTCGCTTCATCACGATGCATTCCTACATCGATGACAACAGCTCCCTCTTTGATATATTCAGATGTGATAAAACGCTCTTTTCCAATTGCAACAATCAGGATATCTGCTCGTTTTGCTACTTCTTTAAGATCTTTTGTTCGGGAATGTGCAACGGTTACAGTTCCATTTTCACGAAGCAAAAGGGCTGCCATTGGTTTGCCGACGATATTGCTTCGTCCAATGATCACACATTCTTTTCCTTCAATCGAAATATTGGATCTTTTCAAAAGCTGAATGATTCCGGCCGGAGTACAGGATAAAAATCCTTTTTCTCCGATCCAGAGTCTTCCAACACTTACAGGATGGAATCCATCTACATCCTTATCCGGTGAAATCGTACGGATGATCTTATCTTCATCAATATGATCCGGTACCGGAAGCTGTACAAGAATTCCGTTTACGCTTTCATCTGCATTTAACTCTTCTACTAACTTGATCAGTTCTTCTTCCGAAGTTTCTTCCGGAAGTTCATATGATCTGGATTCTACCCCGATATAGGCGCATGCCTTTTTCTTGTTTCTGACATATACAGAAGAAGCCGGATCACTTCCCACCTGAATAACAGCAAGGCAAATATCAATGCCTTCTGCCTTAAACTGTGCTACTTCTTCTTTCAACTCATCTTTAATCTGCTGAGAGATTAATTTACCATCTATCAACTGTGCCATGTGTATCTCCTTAATTAATTATCTAACTCCATGAAAATAACTGGTATTGCCGGTCACAAAATACCATGACCGGCAGCCAATCATAAAAAACTTTAGAAAAGTCCAGTGATCTTTCCGTCATCTGTAACGTCGATTCCGTTTGCAGCAGGAACTTTTGGAAGTCCAGGCATTGTCATAACAGCGCCCGTCAGTGCGACAACAAAACCGGCTCCTGCACTTACATATACCTCGCGGATATGAATATCAAAGTTTTCAGGTCTTCCAAGCTTTGTAGCGTCATCTGAAAGAGAATACTGATTCTTTGCCATACAGATCGGGAAAGAACCAAATCCCATAGATTCAATCTTGGCGAGCTGTTTCTCGGCTGCAGGTTCATATACAACATCATGTGCGCCGTAAATCTCCTGTGCGATTGTACGGATCTTGTCTTTCAGCGAAAGCTCATCATTATAAAGCGTATGGAAATCACTTTCTTTTGTCTCAAGTGTCTCAAGAACCTTCTGCGCAAGATCTAAACCGCCTTCTCCGCCTTTCTCCCACACTTCTGAGAGGGCAAACTCGCATCCGCGTTCACGACAGAATTTTTCAATAAATGCATTTTCAGCATCTGTATCTGTTACAAATGAATTCAGTGTAACGATTACCGGTACACCGTATTTCTGAATATTTTCAATATGTTTCTCAAGATTTACAATACCTTTTGCAAGGGCATCCAGGTTCTCTTCTGCAAGGTCAGCCTTCGCAACGCCACCGTTATACTTTAATGCACGTACTGTTGCAACTAAAACTACTGCATCTGGTTTCAGACCTGCCATACGGCATTTGATATCAAAGAATTTCTCAGCGCCAAGATCTGCACCAAATCCGGCTTCTGTGACAGTGATGTCACTTAACTTCAGAGCCATCTTTGTTGCACGTACACTATTGCAGCCATGTGCAATGTTTGCAAATGGACCACCATGTACTAATGCCGGTGTATGCTCAAGTGTCTGGATCAGGTTTGGCTTGATCGCATCTTTCAGAAGTGCAGCCATAGCACCTGTTGCCTGAAGATCATCTGCTGTAACAGGTTCTCCCTTGAAATTGTAAGCAACAATGATTCTTCCAAGTCTGCGTTTAAGATCAGCAAGATCATCTGCAAGACAGAGGATCGCCATGATCTCAGATGCCACTGTAATGACAAAATGATCTTCACGGACCATACCGTCTGTTTTGCGTCCAAGTCCGACAACAATATTTCTGAGAACACGATCATTCATATCGACACAACGTTTCCATACAACCTGTCTTGGATCAATACCAAGTGTATTTCCCTGCTGGATATGATTATCGAGCATTGCTGCAAGAAGGTTGTTTGCTGAAGTGATCGCATGAAAGTCTCCTGTAAAATGCAGGTTCAGATCTTCCATAGGAACGACCTGGGCATATCCGCCACCGGCTGCTCCACCTTTGATTCCGAAACATGGTCCGAGAGATGGCTCACGAAGTGCGATCATTGCCTTTTTTCCAAGTTTTGCAAATGCCTGTCCGAGACCTACAGATGTTGTAGTCTTACCCTCTCCGGCCGGAGTAGGATTGATTGCTGTTACAAGTACAAGCTTTCCATCCTCGTTATCTTTGATTCTGTTCCAGAGTTCATCGGAAAGTTTTGCCTTATATTTTCCATAAAATTCAAGTTCATCTTCTGAAATACCGGCCTGTACCGCTACCTCTTTGATGTGTTTCATTTCTGCTTCCTGTGCAATCTGAATATCTGTTTTCATCTTTCCCTCTCCTTTGTATCACTTTTGGTGTTTTTAGATTTTATGAAGTCTGATTCTGCATATATTCTGCAAATTCTTCTTTTGTCATAAGCACTTTTCTTGGTTTTGTTCCTTCCTCAGGACCTACAACACCAGCTTCACATAGCTGATCCATAATTCTGGCAGCACGGTTGAAACCAATCTTGAACATCCTCTGAAGCATACCAATCGATGCTTTTTCCTTGTCGATGATCAGATTCCCTGCATCTGCAAAATAGACATCCCTGCTGTTCTCGCTGTCCTGCTGTCCTGGAAGCATTCCCTGACCCGGAAGATCTGCGCTGCTTGAAATCTGTTCTTCTAGTTCATTACTGTACGAGGTATTTCCGTTCTTGTCAATCAAATAATCAACAACTTTTTGAACTTCTTCGTCCGAAACGAAAGATCCCTGCACCCTGACAGGTTTTGGATATCCGGATGGATAAAAGAGCATGTCTCCCTTTCCCAGAAGCTTTTCAGCACCATTCATATCGATAATTGTTCTTGAATCGACACCTGATGATACAGAAAAAGCAATTCGGGAAGGCATGTTTGCTTTGATCAATCCGGTAATAACATTTACAGATGGTCTCTGTGTTGCAAGAATCAAATGAAGTCCCGCTGCTCTGGCCAACTGTGCCAGACGACAGATAGCACCTTCTACTTCTCCCGGAGCAACCATCATAAGATCAGCAAGCTCGTCAATGATAATTACAATCTGAGGAAGCTTTTTCTGAATTTCCGGTCCGGTTTCCCCATGTTTGACCTTTTCATTAAAGCCCTTTAAATCACGTACATTGTACTGTGCAAAAAGTTTGTAACGCTTTTCCATCTCAGCAACTGCCCAGTTCAAAGCACCTGCCGCCTTCTTCATATCTGTGACAACCGGAATCATCAGATGTGGAATTCCGTTATATACACTTAGTTCCACAACTTTTGGATCGACAAGGATCAGTTTAACATCATTAGGATCTGCCTTATAAATAACACTCATGATCAGAGTGTTGATGCAGACAGATTTACCAGAACCCGTTGCACCTGCAACAAGAAGATGCGGCATCTTGGCAATGTCAGTCACAACAACCTTTCCGGCAATATCTTTACCAACTGCAAATGAAATTGGCGATTTACTGTTTTTGAACTCTTTTGACTCCAGCAGATCTCCCAGCATAACCGCTGTATTTTCACTGTTCGGAACTTCGATACCGACCGCGGCTTTACCAGGGATTGGAGCTTCAATTCTCAGATCTGCAACTGCAAGATTTAACTTGATATCATCTGCAAGTCCAACAATCCGGCTTACTTTTACGCCCTGTTCCGGTTGAAGTTCATATCTTGTAACAGATGGACCACAGCTTGCGTTTGTTACATGTACTCCAACTCCAAAATTCTGTAGTGTCTGTTCCAGTTTTAAAGCAGTGGCACGAAGGTGTTCATCCGAATCACCGCCGCCTTTCTTCCCCTTCTTTAACAGATTCAGCGGAGGTGTATGATAAACTGGCCGTGGTTTTTGCTCCTGTTCCCGTATGGTCTGTTCTACACTGGCTGTCTCTGCGGCAACTGCCTGCGCGTCTTTTTTGCTGCTTTTTCTGGAATGCTCCTGTTTTATCTCCGGGCTATTTTCAATCATAGGATCCGCAGCCGGATCATGTTCAGAACTCATCTCGTTTTCTTGTCGGGAAGCGGGTGTCTGTACCGGTTCAAGATGCAGTGCATCGTCAAACGGAATCTCTTCTTGTACATCCATTGCCGGTTCTGCTCTGTTAATGACAAAATGATCTTCAAAGGAATCCGTCAGATCTTTTGAATCCGGCTCTTTCTCCGGGACAAGTTCTGTCATTTCAGGTGATTTTGGAGTTCGCCCAAAGCCACCAACAGGTGATTCTTCCTCTGAAAGAAGCGTTGTGGCGAACGTAATACCTGATGCTTTAAGGTCTGTCCGCTTTGTGCGTTTCTTTTTCTCACTTGGAGAAGATGCATCTGCCTGTAAAGTTTCGACTTTTTCTCTTTGCTTCAACGCAAGTGCCTCTTTGCGGGCATCCCGCTCCAGTGTACGGATCTCAGCAGTTTCCTGATGTTTCCGTTTCACTTCCTGGTAAGCTTTCTTTCCATGTCTTCCAAGTGGAGCTAATAAAGAACGTTCTGTTACCAGAATGATACAAATGATTGAGAAAATGATCAAAATAACATAAGTACCTGCTTCTCCGATCAGTGGACATAAAATACTGATCAGAATTCCGCCAAGTAATCCACCCGCATTTTTATCAGCACTGGAATCTTTGTAGTAAGATAAAACAGATGTCCCGGCAGTATATGGATGAAACATCAATTCTAAAATTCCACAAAGGAGAATGACCAGAACAATTGCGGCACCTACTTTTATGTAAGCATGAGGATTTCCTTTATTGGAAATATAAAAAGCAACTGCTCCGAAAAATACAAATGGAAATAAATATGCCATTGCTCCTACAAGTCCAAATCCTACAGAAGAAATTGCTCCTCCCGCTATGCCACCCATACCAAAATTACTCAGGATAAGAAGGATGCAGATGGCAAGGGAACCCAATAGAAGAATCTCTGAACGGATTTCCTGACTTTGTGCTGTATTTATATGATTTGAAGTTCTTTTTGTCTTACTGCCAGAACTTTTCTTTGTGGAGGCAGAAGCTTTTTTTGCTGTCGATGTTTTCTTAGTTGTTGCATTTTTTGCTGCTTTCGCTGTGTTGTTCGTAGAACTTTTTTTCGTATTTGTAGATTTTGCAGCCATCTGATTCCCCCTTAATTATTATACCATTGTACTGATTCAATCAAACGATAGATTGAATACATACTATTTCAAGTATAACATCAATTAAAATTCATGTCATTACAAAATTTCTTTGATCAGATGCCATTTTTTTGTTCTATATTTACATTTCCGAAGGTTTTTCCCGTTTTTCATCAATCAATTCATAGAGTTTTTTAAATGCCTGGTGAATGCCTCCGACTTCGTCGATGATCCCTTCTCTTACAGCTTCTTCTCCTTCTAACAGTGTTCCTACATCTTTTACAAGCTGCGTAGGGTTCAACATCAGATCAACAAGACGTTTTTCTGTGATTTTAGAGTGTGCAGCAATAAATCCGGCAATTCTGTCCTGTGTACGTTCCATATTTCTCAGACTCTGTGTCACACCGATAAAAGTACCGTTTGAACGAACCGGATGAACAACCATGGTTCCTGTCGGTACAATAAAGGAATAATCTGCCGAAACAGCAAGAGGACCGCCAATAGAATGACTTCCACCAAGGACAAGAGAAACGGTTGGTTTTCCCAAAGAAGCTATCATCTCCGCAATTGCAAGTCCAGCTTCCACATCTCCACCCAGTGTATTTAATAAAATGAGAACCCCCTCTACTTCATCGCTTTCTTCAGCTTCAGCCAGTTGTGGAAGTAAATGTTCGTACTTTGTTGCTTTTGTATTATTTGATACTGTTTCATGTCCTTCAATTTCACCTATAATTGTCAGAAGACGAATTTTGTAATTCTTTTTATTTTCATTTAACATTAACGCACCAAATTCTTTGATTTCATCTGATTTTTGCTTTTTTTCCTCGCTCATATAAATATGCCTCCTGTTGAAAGTAAATAAATACTATTACTAGAATGCACAGAATACGGGGAAAATATGTATTGTATCCAATTCCGCATATCAATCTCCACAATTTAAGCAAAAGAGCTGACTACTGTTTAAAACCTACAATTCGGATACAAAAAACAGGAGGTATGGATACAAAATCATGGGAATCCATACCTCCTGAATCATATGTTATTTATATTAATCTTCCAGTGCCTGTTCTACATCGGCAATCAGATCTTCAATATTCTCAATTCCAAGACTGAAACGAATCAGATCTGGCTGTACACCTGCTTCCAACAGTTCCTGCTCATTCATCTGTCTGTGTGTATGACTTGCAGGATGAAGTACGCAGCTTCTTGCGTCTGCTACATGAGTTACAATCGCAACCAGTTTCAGTTTGTCCATCATCTTAACTGCTGCTTCTCTTCCGCCCTTTAATCCAAAAGTAATAACACCGCAAGTTCCATCCGGCATATATTTCTGAACAAGATCATAATCCTTGCTTCCCGGAAGTGATGGGCAGTTTACCCATGCCACTTTCTCGTGTCCCTGGAGATACTGAGCCATCTTTACAGCGTTCTCACAATGTCTTGGCATTCTCAAATGAAGACTCTCAAGTCCAAGGTTCAGAAGAAATGCATTCTGTGGAGACTGGATCGATCCAAGATCTCTCATCAGCTGTGATGTTGCTTTTGTTATATAAGCAGCTTTGCCAAACTTTTCTGTATATACAATTCCGTGATAAGTCTCATCCGGTGTTGTAAGTCCGGCAAATTTGTCTCCGTAAGCAGCCCAGTCAAAGTTACCGCTATCAACGATTGCACCGCCAACACAGGCTGCATGTCCATCCATGTATTTTGTAGTTGAATGAGTAACAATATCTGCACCCCATTCAAAAGGACGACAGTTGATCGGTGTTGCAAATGTATTATCTACGATTAACGGAACATGATGTGCATGTGCAGCTTTTGCAAATTTCTCAAAATCAAAAACAGTCAATGCCGGATTGGCAATCGTCTCTCCAAAAACAGCTTTCGTATTCTCCTGAAATGCCGCATTCAGTTCTTCCTCTGTGCAGTCTGGGTCTACGAAAGTTGCTTTTACTCCCATCTTACGGATTGTATGAGCAAACAGGTTGTAAGTACCGCCATACAAGGCAGAGGCACATACGATATGATCACCTTCTTCAGCAATATTCATAATCGCATAAAAGTTTGCTGCCTGTCCGGAAGAAGTCAGCATTGCTGCTACTCCACCCTCCATATCACAGATCTTTGCTGCTACTGCATCATTCGTCGGATTCTGAAGTCTTGTATAAAAATATCCGGACTCTTCAAGATCAAAAAGTCTTCCCATCTGATCACTGCTGGTGTAACGGAATGTTGTGCTTTGTACGATCGGGAGCACACGTGGTTCACCGTTTCCCGGATTGTAACCGGACTGTACACATTTAGTTTCCATCTTGTAATTACTCATCATTGTCCCCCATTTCTTATAACTGATTATTCGTTCCAGTTATGGTATACGTCCTGAACATCATCATCTTCATCAAGAAGATCAAGTGTTTTCTGGATGTTTTTAATATCTTCTTCTTTTGTAAGATCAACATATGTCTGTGGAATCATTGTAACTTCAGCAGAAACCATAGGGATTCCGGCTTCTTCCATCTTCAGACGAACATCACTGAAGTCTTCCGGTGCTGTTAATACTTCGTAGCTGTCTTCTTCTTCGTTAAAGTCTTCAGCACCTGCATCAAGTACAGTCATCATAAGATCATCAGAGTCCATATCGCACTCTTCTTTATCAATAATGATCTGTCCTTTTTCATCGAACATGAAAGATACACATCCAGGTGTTCCTACGTTTCCGCATCCCTTTGTAAATGCATTTCTTACATTGGAAGCTGTACGGTTCTTGTTATCTGTAAGAGTCTTAACGATAATAGCGGTTCCGTTCGGTCCATATCCTTCATATGTAATACGCTCATAGTTATCAGCAGTTCCTTCTCCGGCAGCTTTTTTGATATTTCTCTCGATTGTATCATTCGGCATGTTGTTTGCTTTTGCTTTTGCAATAACATCACGAAGTCTGCTGTTGTTTGTCGGATCAGCACTTCCACCTTCCTTAACAGCAATTGCAAGTTCACGTCCGATCTTTGTAAAAATCTTTCCTTTTGCTGCATCATTCTTTTCTTTCTTATGCTTGATATTCGCAAATTTAGAATGTCCTGACATATTCTGATTCTCCTTTTCTATTGTATCAATGTATTTTATATAAATTCACTTGCATTTACAGATACACACTAAGTTCTGTAAAGCACTATCCTTATAATTTTACCACGCTTTTTTTGTTCTGTAAAGAATTTGGTTGGATTTATGTAGTAAGATCCAGACTGATTCTTATTGCTTGGTCAATTTTTTTCATTCGTTCCTGATCGATATGACAGACATATTCTCTCAGTCTTTTCTTGTCAATTGTACGGATCTGTTCCAGCAGAATGACTGAATTTTTCATAATATTATAATCATTTGTACAGATTTCAATATGTGTCGGCAATTTTGCCTTATTCATCTTCGACGTAATTGCGGCACAGATGATGGTTGGACTATGTCTGTTGCCTATGTTATTCTGTATTATAAGTACCGGCCGGATTCCACCTTGTTCGGAACCAACGACAGGACTAAGATCTGCGTAATAAATGTCGCCCCGCTTAATTATCAATTCATTCACACTCCGATATTCCAGTTACTTTTCGTATTTGTTCTCTGATTCTTCTCAGAACCTTTTGTTTTTTTCTAAGAACATACTAAAGTATCTCCGGTTTTATCGGATGTATGCATGTCAACCGGATTCTTTCAATAATTCCGGTTATTCGAAATAATCAATCTGTTTTACGATCGTACCGTTTTTATAATACTCTCTCGGAACACGCTTGCTCAGATCACAGACAAATTCATAATTGAATCTTCCACTCAGATCAGAAAGATCCTCTACACGGATAACGGCGTCATTGTCTTTTCCGACTAGAGTAACCGGATCCATGAATTTTGCTTCCGGAATCTCTGTTACATCTACCATAAACTGATCCATGCAGACTCTTCCTACAATATCTGCACGTTTTCCATGGATAAGAACATATCCTTTATTTGAAAGGGAACGCGGATATCCGTCACCGTATCCGACAGGAATCGTAGCGATCCGCATCTTCTTTGGCGCAACGAAAGTTCCACCGTAACTGATGGAAGTTCCTTTTTCCACATCCTTTACAAAGCTGATATGGCTGATTAATTCCAGTGCCGGTTTCAGGTCAACAGCATCTTTTTTCACTTCATCTGACGGATACATTCCATAAATAGAGATTCCGGCTCTGGCAAGATCATGCTTCATATCCGGAAAATCAATAATTCCGGCACTGTTATCACAATCATAATAGGAGATCTGGACTCCATTTTTTTCTAACTGTTCTTTCATCCAGAGGAATTTTTCATGTTGGGCAAATGTATAAGACTTGTCAAATTCATCTGCCTTTGCAAAGTGTGTGAACATTCCTTCCATTTTAATATTAGGAAGTTTGCTGATTCTGGAAATTGTCTCAACACTTTCTTTGCTTACTTTGAATCCGATTCGTCCCATTCCTGTATCAATTTTTATGTGAAGAAATGCGGTCTTTCCTGACCTTACGGCAGCCTCAGCCATTCCCTTGGCCATTTCTTCTGTATAAACTGCTGCACGGATTTCTTTTTCAACCATTTCTTCATACTCATCAGGAAAAACACAGCCAAGAATCAAGATTGGTTTCTTGATTCCATGTGCTCTTAAAGTTCTTGCTTCTCCCATGCATGCTACAGCGTAACCCCAGATATAAGGCGTTTCCTCAAACATTTCCGCAAGAGGAACTGCTCCGTGTCCGTATGCATCCGTCTTGATAACAGCTATTAAACGTCCCTCCTGACCAATGCGATTTTTCATCTGTTCCATATTATATGCAATTGCGTCCAGATTGATCCGGGCACATACTCTGTTATACTGTTTCATAATTTATCTGCACTCCTTTGCATTCTTCATTGCATCGGCCATACCCTGAATCAGGTCTCTGGCTAATACGCTGTAACTTCCTTTGCTCTTTTTCGCTTCATCTCCACCACAGGCATGTAGGAAAACTCCCACAGTAGTGGCTTCAAATGGTGCCATATGCTGTGCAAGAAGTCCTGCAATCGTTCCGGCGAGAACGTCTCCGGAACCACCTTTTGCCATAGAGTTATTACCAGCGAGATTTACAAATCTCTGCCGATTTGTCTGTGCGACAACAGTACGACTGTCTTTTAACACACAGATTATGGATGATTTTGTATCCGGTCCGGATTGTTTTATGATCTGATCAAGTGCCTGGAAGCGATCTTCCATGATCGTATCAATACTCCATCCGGTCAGCCTTGACATTTCTTTCATATGTGGAGTTAAAATCACAGGTGCACAACATTGATTTAATAACTCTATATTCCTGTTCAGTAAATTAAGTCCATCGGCATCTATGACACATGGACAGGATACATTTTTCAATACATTTTTCAATATCTTTTCGGAAATCTGTCCCATTCCAAGTCCACAGCCAATACAAACCACATCAGCCCAGTCAAGAAGATGAGACAGTTGACTGTCATCATAAGAATCATAGCAGGATATGATTGCCTCCGGAAGAAGTTCCTGCAGTGCCAGACGGTTTTCACTTGCTGTATAAATCTGTACTAGACCGGCACCAACTGTATAGGCAGCACAGGCAGAAAGAAATGCAGCACCAGCCATCCCGGGACTTCCGGTGATCATAAGAACTTTTCCATAACTTCCCTTGTGCGAATTCATCATTCTCGAAGGAAGAAGTTTTCCAAGATCATTTTTGTCAAAGGTATAACAAACATCCAGGCGATTCGAAAAATATTTCGGATCAATTCCAATCGCAACCGGAATGCTCTCTCCTGCATAGGACTTGCCAGGGAAAAGCTCACAGCCTAATTTTACACATGCCATACATACTGTAAGGTCGGCTCGAAATGCTGTTCCAAGAATCTTTCCTGTTGCAGCACAGATTCCGGATGGAATATCAACAGCAACTTTTTCTGCATCCTGAAGATTCATCCAGTCGATCACATCTTTATAATGTCCTGTGATTTCACGGCAGAGTCCAACACCAAATACAGCATCAATTATTACAGTATATTCTTCATCCGGGAATTCTGTGAATACAGAAATCCCCATATTTTCTACAATCTGTTTCTGACATCGACATTCTTCACTTAAAGAAGCTTCTTTCCCTGCAAATAGTACATCTGCATGCTTTCCCTGTTCGGTTAAGAGCCTTGCTACTGCAAATCCGTCTCCACCATTGTTGCCGCTTCCACAAACAATCAGACTTTTTTCTGTGGAAATATTTTTCTTATGCATTGTCTCGACAATCTGAAGTGCTGCACGTTCCATAAGTACAAGGGATGGAATCCCAATTTCATGAATTGTGTGTGCATCAGCTTCACTCATCTGCTTCCCATTTGGAAGATATCTCATGCTTATCGCCTGACCTTTCTATCATTATTAATTCCTTTTAACATGAACAGATGCTGCGAAACCTCCTTTTGTCAGTTGGTCCCACAGCATCCTTGCAGCTTTGCTAGATTCTATTCTTTATCCTGCTGACAAAGGTTGTAAGATAACTTCATCAGTGTGTCAGATAAATGTACGTTCTCAACGACCACATCCTTTGGAAGGGAAAGGTCTGTATGTGCAAAATTCCAGATTCCCTTCACACCGTTATCTACCAGAATATCAGCCACTTCAATTGCTTTTGATTTTGGAAGTGTCAGTGCAGCAATTTCAATGTCATTATTCTTAAGAAAATCTTCCAGTTCATCAACCATACGCACAGGAATCCCCCTGATCGTTACGCCTTCCAGTCGAGGATTCACATCGAAAAGACTTTTCAGAATAAATCCGCTTCTTTCGAAGGAAGCATAGTTTGCCAGTGCCTGTCCTAAATTACCGGCACCAATGATAATAAAATTATGACATCTATCCAATCCTAAGATCTTTCCAATCTCTGTATAAAGATATTTCACATTGTATCCGTATCCCTGCTGGCCGAATCCACCGAAATTATTCAGATCCTGACGTATCTGTGAAGCCGTTACATGCATCTTCTTACTCAAGTCACTGGATGAAATTCTCTCTACGCCAGCCTCCAGCAGATCTCCCAGATATCTGTAGTACCTCGGAAGTCTGGAAATGACTGCGCGTGATATCTTTCTCTGTTCCAATTTTTAGCCCTCCACTCTTAAACTACTCTTTATTATATAAAAGAGTTAAAGTTCTGTCAAACTTTTGTTTTGCAAAAACCTTTAAAATCCATATATTTTCCTTGTATTTTCGACATTTTTCTATATAATGATAATGTTAGAAGTCAAAAAACGAGGTGAAAATATATGATACTCGCATGTCACAATATAGAAAAAGCGTTTGGGGAACGCGAAATTGTACGAGACGGCTCCTTTCATATTGAAGATCGTGAGAAAGCTGCTCTTGTCGGTGTGAACGGCGCCGGGAAATCAACAATCCTTAAGATGATCATCGGAGAAGAACCTCTTGATGGTGGAGAGGTTATTCTCGCGAAAGGAAAGACACTCGGTTATCTTGCGCAGCGTCAGGATTTAAAATCCGGAAATACCATTTATGAGGAAGTAAAAAGTGCAAAAGCGGATATTTTCGCAATGGAAGCTCAGATTCGTTCCATTGAACATGAACTGAAGCATCTGGAAGGTGAGGAATTGCAGAGCCGCCTGGAGACCTACAATCGTCTACAGTCTGAATTTGATGCAAGAAACGGTTATGCCTGCGAAAGTGAGATTACAGGTGTATTAAAGGGACTTGGGTTTACAGAAGACGATTTTAATAAACAGACAGATACACTTTCAGGAGGTCAGAAGACCCGTGTTTCTCTCGGAAAATTACTGCTTACAAGTCCGGATATCCTCCTGCTTGATGAGCCGACAAACCACTTGGATCTGAATTCCATTGCCTGGCTGGAAACATATCTGATCAATTATTCCGGAGCGGTATTTATCGTCTCCCATGACCGTTATTTCCTGAATCGTGTTGTCACAAAAGTTGTTGAGATTGACAATGCACAGGTTCGCATGTACCTTGGAAATTATAAAGATTATGCAATGAAAAAACAGCAGATCCGAGATGCACAGCTGAAAGAATACATGAATCAGCAGCGTGAGATCAAACATCAGCAGGCTGTTATTGATAAATTAAAGTCTTTCAATCGTGAAAAATCAATCAAACGTGCAGAGAGTCGTGAGAAAATGCTTGACAGGATTACGCCATTGGACAAACCGGTTGACAGTACGAAAGAAATGCATTTTACGCTGGAACCATCGCAGATCAGCGGAAATGATGTTCTTACAGTGGAACATCTCTCAAAGCAATTTGACAGTCAGGTTCTCTTCCGTGATATCAGTTTTGAAATCAAACGTGGCGAACATGTCGCTGTGATTGGTGATAACGGAACCGGAAAGACAACACTTTTAAAGATCATTAATCAGGTTATTGCAGCGGATCAGGGCGAATTCACACTTGGATCCAAAGTGACGATTGGTTATTACGACCAGGAACATCACGTACTTCATGATGATAAGACCATTTTTGATGAGATTTCTGATGACTATCCTGATCTTACCAATACACAGATCAGAAATACACTCGCTGCATTCCAGTTTACCGGAGATGAAGTGTTCAAAGAAATTCATACGTTAAGCGGTGGAGAAAAAGGCCGCGTATCACTTGCCAAACTTATGCTTTCGGAAGCAAATTTTCTAATCCTTGATGAGCCAACCAACCATCTGGATATTACTTCCAAAGAAATTCTGGAAGAAGCATTAAATAACTACAGCGGAACGATACTTTATGTATCCCATGACCGTTATTTTATCAATCAGACCGCCTCCCGGATCCTTGAACTGGTGAATCAGACATTTGTTAATTACATCGGAAACTACGATTATTATCTGGAGAAAAAAGAAGCACTGACACTTGCTTATGCTTCTGGAAATGAAACAAATGCAGAAAATGTATCCAATTCAGGCAATTCTATGGCATCCACTCCTGCTTCGGATTCGAAATTAAGCTGGCAGGAACAGAAGGAACAGCAGGCACGTGAACGTAAACGTAAAAATGAGTTGAAGAAAACAGAGGAAGAAATCGCAAAACTCGAAGATCGCAACACAGAGATTGACGAGGAACTGACGAAAGAGGAAGTTTATTCGAACTCTATTGAGTGCCAGAAACTTTCAACAGAACGCGCTGCAAATGAAACAAGATTAGAAGAATTGTATGAATTGTGGGAAGAATTAGCAGAATAATGAATCTGCATAACAGTAATTGATATGCTCCCTTCTAGGTAGACAAGTGAAATAATAAAAACTTGTCACTT
>OCPS01001058.1_pt1 | contig 25505 bp, 17 predicted proteins | sample 1538651 | NCBI WGS metagenome assembly OCPS01 (sample SAMN04571715, study PRJEB22368) | human gut metagenome | biome: human gut; material: stool | host: Homo sapiens | place: Luxembourg | collected 2012-09-21 | reverse complement strand
CCCCGAACCGGAACAGTGCGGGATTGTGTCCGGGGGTGATGTCGCTCCGGGCCGCCGCTGCGCCGTAGGCCATGCGGTAGCGGGCCGGGGCGCTGCCGTCGCGGGGCGTCATTTCGAGCAGGTAGCCCGCCGCGTCGGTCCCGAAACGGCAGTCGGCGTCGGCGTCGGGAAACTCGAAGCTGTCGAGTTCGCGGTAATCGGCTTCGTCCGGAATCCGGGGGACGATTTCCAGCGCGAGGTCCGCAGGGCCGGCGCCGAGTGTCAGGAACGGGCGCAGGGCCCGGGTGAAATGCTCTCCCGTGCAGGCGTCGGGCAGGGAGACGCGGATATTGGCGATCGTATAATTCATAAAGCGGTTGTTAGCGTTCATTTTTTTCGCGCCGGCGGTGCAAGGATATACTCTGCCGTACGAGCCGGGTGAATCGTAGGCCCTCTCCCTCGCTAGGAGTGGGTCGCGGCTGGCAGATGGGAATAAGGGACGGCTTCCGGTTCTTCATCTTATTTTTCCAGCGTTATGATTCGGTCGCAGTATTCGAGCGAGGTTTCGCGGTGGGCGATCACCAGCAGCGTAAGGCCCGGATTCCGTGCGGCGATCGCGGCGATCGAACGGTTGATCTCCCCTTCGGTGCGGCTGTCGAGCGCCGAGGTCGCCTCGTCGAAGAAAAGCACGTCGGCGCGGCGGTAGAGGGCGCGTGCGATGCCGATGCGCTGCCGCTGTCCGCCCGAGAGGCGGCTGCCGCATTCGCCGACGGGGGTGTCGATCCCCAGGGGCAGCGAAGCGATGAATTCGCCCAGCTGGGCCGCTTCGAGGGCTTCGGTGACCCGCCGGCGGTCGATTTCGGCGTCCGGGACGCCCGGTGCGACGTTGGCCGCGAATGTTCCGTCGGTGAGGAACAGACGCTGCGAGACATAGCCGATGCGGTTCTGCCATGCCCGGCGGTTTGCGGCGGTGAGGGGCGTGCCGTCGACGGCGATTTCTCCCGACGTGGGTTCGTAAAGGCCCAGCAGGAGGTTGAAAAGGGTGGTCTTGCCTGCGCCCGACGCCCCGCGGATGCCGATGCGTTCGCCCTTGCGGATGGTGAGCGTGAGGCCGTGGAAAAGTTCCCGGCTCTCTTCGGTGAAGCGGAACGAGAGGTTGCGGACCGAGATTTCGCGCTCGAAGGGCAGCGTTTCGCGCGTCGTGACCTCGGGGTGCGCGGAGGCCGGCTCGTGGAGGGCCGCTTCGCGCAGGATGGGGATGGTGTAGCGGTTGTAGCGGATCGTGGCCCAGCCCGACATGATGCCGCGCACGGAGGGCATCAGCCGCAGGGCCGCCACGGCGAAGACGCCGAACAGCAGCTGCGACTGCCCGCCGCCGAAGCTCACGGCCGCCAGCAGGGCCATGCCCACGGCAAGCCCGATCTCGGTGAAGAGTTGGGGCAGCTGGCCGATGTCGGCCTCGCGCGAGCGGGTGCGCACCACTTCGTCCATCGTGCGGTCGAAGGCGCGGAGCATCCCCGGGAAGGCGTCGCTCAACTCGATGTCGGCGTATCCCCGGAAGGTCTCGGCCACGAGGCGCGACTTCTCGCGCTGGGCGCGGTTCTCCTGTTCGCCGTAACGGTTGATGCGGTTGCGGACCAGCGCGTAGTAGAGCCACACCGCGGGGAGGAAGATCACGACGGAGAGCAGCGCCGCGAGGGGCGTGTAGAGAGCCAGCGAGGCGAACAGCAGGACGAAGAGCATCGCCTCGGCGATCATCGCGGCGGCGGGGCGCAGGACCCCGGCGGCGAATGCCAGGCAGACGACGTTGACGTTGCGCGCCAGCGCCGAGGAGTTCGAATTGTTGATGAAGGCCAGACCCCGGTCGTGGTAGGCGATGTAGAGGCGGCGCGAAAGGGTGCGGTAGAGGTCGTAGATGTAGCGGCGTTCGGCGCGTGCCAGCAGGAAGTTGACGCCGCATTTGAGGACGATGAACCCCACGACGGCCCCGCAGACCGCGAGTGCGAACGTGCGCGGCGAAGCGACGCCCGACCAGACGTAGACCGTCGCCAGCGGCCCGTCGCCCTCGAATCCCGCGGGGTCGAGCACCAGCGTCAGCACCGGCAGCAGGGCCGCGAGTCCCGCCAGGTTCAGCACGGCGCGCAGCACGAGGGTCGCGGCGATGCGGAGACCCCGGCGGCGGAATGCGGCGGGAAGGCTTCGGAGAATGCTTCTCATGGCTCCACTTTTTCGATTTTACCCAGTTTCACATACCACAGATACCCCTCGGCCGGGGCATAACCCATTTCGCCCAGCAGGCGGAGGTATTCGCGCATCTGCCGGCGGTGGCGTTCGGCGTCGCGCAGGCCGAACTTGTAGTCGACGACGACGACCCGGCGCCCGTCGATCATCACGCGGTCGGGACGTCGCGTCGACCCTCTGCCGGGGATTATGATTTCGTTTTCGTTGCGCACGCGCTCCCAGCCTCCGCCGAACCATTCGCGCACCTCGGGGTGTTCCAAGGCCCGGGCGATCATCTGCCGCAGGGTCGCGGCATCGGCTTCGGACAGCGTGCCGTCGGCCTGCATGCCGCGCACGGCCTCGTGGATTCCGGCCTCGTCGTCGGCCTGCTCGAAGGCCCTGTGCATCAGGATGCCGAGGTTCCGGGGCGAGAGCTCGACCTCGCCGCCGTCCTCGAAATAGCGTTGCGAGGGGAGCCGCAGCCGCAGGTCGGCCTGCGCCGTGGGGTACTCCTCCAGAATGACGTGCTCGGCCTCGGAGTGTTTCGAACCGCCCGCGACGGGACCCGCGAACTCCCCGAAAGCGAAGTGTTCGCCCGCTTCGTCGATGGTGCAGCGGCCTTCGAAGTCGCCCAGCAGGGCCTTGTCGCCGTCGGTTGCGATGCTCTGGAGCAGCAGCCCCCCGACCGTGCGGCCGCCCTTCTGCGGGATGAAGACGTGCAGCGACTCGGCGGCGCGCGTGAGGGCCACGTACAGCAGGTTGACGTTGTCGACGTGGGCGTAGACCAGCTCGCGGTAGTACTCCGGCGAGAAGCCCGATTCGGCCATCGCCTTCTTGTACCTCACCGGGAAGCGGCCGATCGCTTCGGCCCCGTCGCCACGGGCCTCGGCCCAGACGATGTTCTGCACCGTGCCGCTCGACTTGGGGTCCGGCGACCACGAGCAGTAGGGGATGAGCACGGCCCGCTTTTCAAGCCCCTTGGCCTTGTGGATGGTGGTGATCTCGACCGTCGTGGCGCTCTCCTCGACCGACAGCGAGCGGTTTTTGCCCGTCTCCTCCCACCAGCGGAGGAACAGCGCTATGTCGGCGATTTTCGTCGCGCAGAACGAGATGATCTGCTCGTGGATGGCCTGGAGGTAGGCCGTCTGCCGACGGTCGCCTTGCAGGGCGTGCCGCATGACGATCCGCTCGAACGCCTCCTCGGGCGACAGGAGCCGCACCGAGCGGAAAAAATCGCGTTCCGAATCGTCGAGCGGCCGGTCGAACGGGCGGCCGAGGTAGTGGTTGTAGACGGCGCGCGAGAGCGAGTCGTCGGGGTTGAGCGCCAGCCGCAGGGCCGCGGCGATGAACGAGCTGACGGGGGCGTTGCCCACGATCAGAGCCTCCTGGGTCATCACGTCGAAACGGTAGCGCGGGTCCTCGTTGCGGCGTTTGAAGTCGAGCAGTTCGGCGGCGACCTTCGCGCCGTCGGTGGCCCCGCGCACGAGGATCATAATGTCGCACGGCCGGAATCCCTTGTCGATCAGCGCGCAGATGCGCTCCACGACGGGCGGCCGCTCGGCGAAGGTCTCGACCGAGACGTAGCCCGGGTGTTCGGCCTTGCGGCGCGGGAGCTGGGCATGTCCGCGGTAGGCGTCGGCGAGGGTGTCGCGCAGCGCGGCGGCCTCCGCGGGATCGACGGAACCCTCCTCGGAGGCCTTTGCGAGGGTTTCGTTCAGCGCACGGTTGTCCGCGGCGACGATCCGTTCGATGATGCGGTTGTTGAAGGCGACCACCGCGGGGAGGCTCCGCCAGTTCTCCCGCAGCACCTCGACTTGGGTGTCGCCCGCGCCCAGCGCCTGCTGGGCCTCGCCGTGGAGGATTTTCCAGTCGCCGCCCCGCCAGCGGTAGATCGACTGCTTGATGTCGCCCACGATCAGCACCGAGGTCTCCTCCGACTGCGCCATGGCGTTTTGCAGCAGGGGCAGGAAGTTTTCCCACTCCTTCAGGGAGGTGTCCTGGAATTCGTCGATCATAAAACGTTCGAAACGGTTGCCCACCTTCTCGTAGATGAAGGGCGCGTCGTTGTGGCCGATGAACTCCGAGAGGACGTATTTGGTTTCCGAGAGGAGCATCATGTTCTGCTCGTCGCACAGCTGCTGCACCCGCTTGTAGAGGTCCGACAGCAGGGCGAAGCTGCGGTAGTTCTCCTTCAGCAGGTCGCAGGTGTTCCAGCTCTTGCGGTTGGCGTTGTAGATGTCGCACATTTCGCGCAGCAGGGGTTGCAGTTCGGGGGCCAGCGCCTGCGCGGGCGATCCCTTGGCGCCCCAGCCCTCGGGCGCGGCGGCCATCTTGGCCACCGTCGCGCCGTAGGGTTTCAGTTCGCCCGCGGCGACGGTGAAGAAATAATTGGCGAAGCTGCGGCTCTTGCCCGAAAAGTCGGCGGCCGTAAGTCCGGCCCGGGAGATGATCGCGACGGCCCGGGCGGCGGTCTGCTGCAATTGCTTTTTGGTCGCCTCGGCCTGCGCCGCGGCGCGCGATACGATCCGGCCCAGTTCCTCGCGCGACCGCGGCACCGACAGCGCGTCCTTGTTCTTCTCCTTGAACAACTCGCCGCCGAGCGAAAGGATGCCGTCGCGGATGTCCCATTTGCGGCCCTCGTCGATGCGTTCCTGCACGAACTCCGTGAGCCAGCGTTGCAGGTCGCGGTCGACGGTGATCTGCTCGATGAGCGTGTCGGCGCCCTTCGACAGCACCGACGCCGTCTCGATCTCGACGTTGTAATTGAGGTCGATGCCCAGCTCCTTGATGAAGGCCCGCAGGATGCGCTGGAAGAAGGTGTCGATCGTCAGCACCGTGAAGCGCGAGTAGTCGTGCAGGATTTTCGAACGCACCTCGGCGGCGCGTTTGCGCACCGAACGCTCGTCGAGCGACAGCTCGCGGCAGAGGTTTTCCAGATAGGGGCTTGCGCCTCCCGAGGCCAGACGGTGGATCTCCTTCAGGATGCGCGATTTCATCTCCTCGGTGGCCTTGTTCGTGAAGGTCACGGCGAGGATGTGGCGGTAGAGGCCCGGCTGGTCGATCACGTCGCGGACGTATTTGTAGGCCAGCTGGTAGGTTTTTCCCGATCCGGCGCTTGCATTCAGAATCTTCGCTCTCACTGTCCGAAATTTCGTTTTAATGGGTAAAAATACAAAACAAATCCCGAACTTCGCAATAATTTTGTAATTTAGCGGAGCTAAAACAAGATCTTGTTATGAAGAAAATGATTCTGACGGCCGTGATGCTGGCCGCCGCAGCGCTCTGCCGGGCGCAGCAGCCCGCCGAAACCGGGGAACGCCGCGAATGGCTCACGTCGTTTACAGCCGTCGAAGTGTCGGCGCCGCTCGACGTCAAATTCGTGCAGGTTCCCGACACCGAAGCCCCCAAGATCGTCTACGACACCAAAGGTTCCTATACGACCAAATTCCGCGCCGAGGTGAAGGACAAGGTGCTGCGCATCACGGAACGCTCCGACGCCCGCCGGCCCGACCGCACTTCGGTGACGGTTTATTACAATTCGCTGGAGCGCGTCGCCATTGCCGACGCCGTGGCGACGTTCGACAGCACGCTGGTGGCCACGGTCCTCGACCTGACCGTGGGCGGCATGGCGCAGGTGACGGCCCGGATGGATGTCAAGGACCTGAAAATGGAACTTACGGGCAAGAGCACGGCGACGCTGACGGGCGCGGTGCGCTACCTTTCGCTGTTCGTCTCGACCGGAAAACTCGAAGCCGCGGGGCTGGAGGTGATGGCCGCCGAGGCCAACGTCACCAGTTCGGGCGTTGCTGCGCTGTGGGTGACCGACCGTTTCCAGGGCAAGACCTCGACCGGGGGCAAGATCACCTACAAGGGCGCTCCGCCCATTGTGCGCAGCGGCGCGAAGTTCATGGGCGGCGACATCACAAGGGTGGAGTGATTCGCAATTCACAATTCATAATTCACAATTTTGACTTTGCTGAAGTCGGTTTTAAACGTCTGCAAACTAAATTATTGTGAATTGTGAATTTTGCATTATATGAAAACCTTTCTCCACGAAGTTGCCGAAGACCTCTATGCCCGTTACGGCGAAGGGCTTTCCGAAAGGGCGATCCTCTTTCCGTCGCGGCGTGCGCGGCTGTTCTTCGTCGACGCCCTGACGGGCATCGCCGGGCGTCCGATGTGGCAGCCCCGGTGGGTGACGGTCGACGATCTGACGACCGAGATTTCGGGACTCCGCACCGGGGACCGCGTGCGGCTGATCACCGAACTCTACAAAATCTATTCGGAATACCACGCCGAGCCGTTCGACAAGTTCTATTTCTGGGGCGACATGCTCCTGACGGATTTCGACACCATCGACAAATACCGGATCGACGCCGCGATGCTGTTCCGCAACATCTCGGAGATCAAGGAGATCGAGGCCGACATTTCGTACCTCACTCCCGCGCAGCTGCAAATCCTGCGTTTCTGGTCGACGCTCGCCGACGAAACCGATCTCTCGGAGGAGAAGCGCCGCTTCCTGGCGATCTGGAAGACCCTGGGGCCGGTTTACGCCCGCTTCCGCGAACGGCTCTCCGAGCTGGGCATCGCCTACAACGGCATGGTCCAGCGGGCCGCCGCCGACCGCATCCGTGGCGAGGGGTATGCCTTTCCCGAGGCGCGGCAATATGTCGTGGCGGGATTCAACGCCCTGTCGGAGTGCGAGAAACAGCTATTCCGCTTCCTCTCGACGGCTGCCGAGACCGATTTCTACTGGGATTACGACTCCTATTATAAAGACCGCCCCGAGCAGGAGGCCGGAATGTTCGTGCGCGAGAACGTCGTGCAGTTCCCGCCGCGCGGGGACGTGTCGCACCACAACATGGAGCGTCCGAAGGAGCTGACCGCCGTGGCTGCCGTGTCGAACGCCGTGCAGTGCAAGCACGCCGCCGCAATCCTGCGGGAACTGGCCGCACGGGGGCCGCTGGACAAGCGCACCGCCGTGGTGCTGACCGATGAAAACCTGCTCCTGCCGCTGCTCTACGCCCTGCCGCCCGAGATCGGGAAGGTCAACGTCACGATGGGCTATCCGCTGCGGGCCAGCCTGGCCTACACCTTCGTCGAACGCCTCGTGGAGTTGCAGGCCCACCGCCGCACGAAGGGCGCAGGATGCACGTTCTACCATGCCGACGCCGTGGGCATTCTCGCGCACCCCTACGTCGCGGACAGCGATGCCCGCGAGACCCGAGCCATGCAGGACGAGATCGTGCGCGAACGGCGCATTTCGGTCGACGCCGCATGGCTGGGACGCAACGGCCTGCTGCGGATGATCTTTTCGCCCGCCGCCGCGTGGCGCGAGCTGTCCGACTGGCTGCTGCGGGTCGTCGCCGCCGTGGCCCGGACGCCCTACGAGGGCGACGACCGGCGTCAGCGCGTGGAGTTTCTGGCCGTGATTTCGGAGGAGATTTCCAAACTCCGCAATTCGCTGGACGAGTGCGACATCGAGTTGACGACGGAGGTTTACACCTCGCTGCTGCGCCGCCATTTGCAGACCGTGCGCATCCCCTACGAGGGCGAGCCGCTCGAAGGGGTGCAGGTCATGGGCATCCTCGAAACCCGCAACCTCGATTTCGAAAACGTCGTTCTGCTCTCGATGAACGACGACAACTTCCCGGGCAACCACATGGCGCAGGCGTCGTTCGTGCCCTACAACCTGCGGGCGGCCTACGGACTGCCCACGCCCGAGCACCACGAGGGGGTTTACGCCTACTATTTCTACCGCCTCGTGCAGCGCGCCCGGCGGGTGTGGATGCTCTACTGCTCGCACGCCGACGACAAATCGACGGGCGAACCGAGCCGCTACATCTACCAGCTCGACTACGAGAGCGGATTTCCCGTCCGGAAGGTCGAGGTGGGGGTGGATGTCAACCTCGCCGAGACCGATCCGATCGAGGTGGCCAAGGACGAGGGGATCATGCAGCGTCTCGGACGCTTCACCGACCCCGAATCGAAGGCCACGCTCTCGCCGACGGCTTTCTTCCGCTATGTGGCCTGTCCCCTGCGGTTCTATTTTCACTCCGTGGCGCGTCTCCAGGCCGACGACGAGATCGCCGAGGAGGTCGACGCCCCGATGTTCGGCACGATCCTTCACGCCGCGGTGCAGAAACTCTATGCCCGGATCGTGGGCGAGGCGCACCCCGGCGAGACCCTGCGGGCGATGATCCGCACGGGTGAGATCGCCGCGGCGGTCGAGGCGGCGATCAACGAGAATTATTTGCAGGACCCCGCGGCCACGACCGACGACTATACGGGCAACCTGCTGCTGGTCAAAGACATCGTTACACGCTATCTGCGGGGCGGGGTGATGCCCTACGATGCGGTGCACGACGGCTTCACGGTCACGGGGCTGGAGCGGGAAGTGGCATACGGATTCGATTTCACGGCGGCGGGCCGCCCCCTTTGCATGAAATTCGCGGGCATCGCCGACCGCATCGACGCGCTGGACGACGGAACGCTGCGTGTGGTGGACTACAAGACCGGGGCGCCGCACCTGGAGTTTGCCGGGGTGGAGAGCCTTTTCCGCGGCGAGGGCAAACAGCGGCTTTCGAACATCCTCCAGACCTTGCTCTACGCCATGATGCTCTACCGCACGCGGGGCGTCGACGCCGAACCCGCGCTCTACTACGTGCGGGCGATGAACCGTCCCGACTATCTGCCGACGCTCGACGACCGGGAAACGGGCGTCCGCGGCGGACGTTACACGCTTTATGCCGAACGGTTCGAGGAGTTGGTGCGCCAAACGCTGGCGGAACTCTACGATCCCTCGGTGCCCTTCCGCCAGTGCGAAGATGCCGACACCTGCAAGTTCTGCGATTTCAACGTGATTTGCAAGAGGTAGTTTTTGCAGCCTGCGGCCGCGGGATTTCATGTACTTTTTTCCGCAAAAAGTACCAAAAACTCCCCGACGGATGCCTTTGCCTGCGACGAACCGGCTAACGCTGGCTCCGGGCGACGATTCGCGGGGGCGCACGCGCCCCGTCCCCTCCGCTCGCGCTTTTAGCCGGTCCGTCGCTTAACGGCCCCGGCATCGAGTCGGGATCGGATTGTCTCCAAGATTTAAGTCTACAATTTCACCACGAAATAGGACGCTCCGCTGCGGCGTGCCGCCTCGATGCCGATTGCGGAATCCTCGAAGATCAGCGTCTCGCGCGGCGTGCAGCCTTCGCGGCGCATGGCCTCCAGAAAACAGTCCGGAGCGGGTTTCGGACGCTCCACGTCGGCGCCCGAGAGAATGCCGTCGACACGGCCCAGCGGCGCTGCGGGGTCCGTTCCGCCGGAGTGGAAGCCCGTTCCGGAGACCCCGCCCTCTGCCGTGGGGCCGCCGATTCCCAGGTGGCGCATCACGTTGTCGATGTTGGCCCGGCTGCCCGTCGAGACCACCCACACGCGGCCGCCGCCGGCGTGGAACTGCCGGCAGAACGTCCACAGGGGTTCGTTGAGCCGCACGGTGTCGAAAAACGTGGGGTAGAGGGCGATCTTGCGAAGCCGCAGCCGCTCGCGTTCGGCGGGGTCGGCGATTCCGAAGCGTGTGAGAAACTCGTTGCACCGCATTCCGAAATAACGGGCCGCATACTCCTCCTCGGTGAGCGTGTAGCCCGCCTCGCCGAGGGCCGCGACGTAGGAGAGCGTGTTGGCCCGCCGGGTGTCGGCCAGCGTGCCGTCGAAATCGAGCAGAAGAAGGCGGATTTCAGAATTTTCCATTTTTCGGTTTGCTATTCGGTCGAAGGCGTGTATCGGCTATGACTCGTTCCAAAGGCTTGTTGCCGCCTGAATCCCGGCTCTTGGCCGGGTCAGTCGAACGACTGCATGCCGGTCTGGGCGATGCGCATCAGGCGTTGGTACTCGGTGGGGGTCAGCTCCATGAAGAAATAGTGGATCGGGTCGACGCGCATGCCGTCGAGCCGCACTTCGTAGTGGAGGTGCGGGGCCAGCGAAAGGCCCGTGTCGCCCGAGAGGGCGATGATGTCGCCCCGCCGCACGGTCTGGCCCTTGCGGACGTTGATCTTCGAGAGGTGGCTGTACGAGGTTTCGTAGCCGTTGCCGTGGTCGATCACTACGGTCTGGCCCTGCGTCGAGTTGCGCTGCGCCGCGTCGCGCACCACGCCGTCGGCCGTGGCGAAGACGCGCGAACCCTCGGGGATGGTGTAATCCACGCCCTGATGCGATTGCAGCGTCTTGTAGAAGGGGTGGATACGCATGCCGTAGGAGGCTGTGAGCAGCGTCAGCTGCTTGTTGATCACGGGTTGGATCGAGGGGATGTTGTCACACCTGCGGCCCGCCGTGTCGATGCGCGCCTGCAGTTCGAGGTACGAGGCGTTGAGCGTTTCGAGCTGTCGTTCCATCTCGCTCACCCTCTCGCGCAGTTCGCGTTTGAGCTGACGCGTCGAGCGGCCCACGATCTTTTCGTAGGTCGAACTCTGCCGCTGTTCGTGCTCCGAGTCGAAATCGTACGGCTCCGACTCGAAGAGGATGCGGAAAACGTTGCGGTCGCGTTCCGAAAGGTTTCCCAGAACGGTCGAGAGCGAGTCGTACCGGGCGGACAGCGCCTCGTATTCGCGGCGCAGGCGGTCGGTCGAGTGCTTCATCTGGTATTCGAACGGCGTGTCGAAGAAGACCGAGAAGCCCACGTAGTAGAGCACCGCCATCCCCAGCCACACGAAAAGGTGGACCGTGGCGCGGATGATCCGCTGCTTGCGCCGCCTGCGCCTGCGCAGACGCTCTAAATCCTTTTTACCTGCCATGTCAGAGCTTTTCGAAGTTGGTCTCGCGCATGTTCTCCATCAGGCGTTCGTACTCCTCGGGGGTCATGTTGCGGTTGAAATAGTTGATCGGGTTGACGGGCACGCCCTTGTGGATCACCTCGTAGTGGAGGTGGGGGCCCGTCGAACGCCCCGTGTTGCCCGTCCGGGCGATGATCTGGCCGCGCGTGACGCGCTCGCCGGGTTTCACGAGCACCTCGTTCAGGTGGGCGTAGCGCGTCTTGTAACCGAATTCGTGGTTGAGCAGCACCTGCTTGCCGTAGCCGCCGTTGAAGCCGCTGGCCGAGGCTGTTTCGACCACGGCGTCGCCCGTGGCGTAGACCGGAGTGCCGCGGTCGCAGCCGAAGTCGATGCCCGTGTGGGGGCGGATGTAGCCCAGCACGGGGTGCATGCGGCGCGCGCTGAAGGCGCCGATGTGGTTGTTGTGCAGCGCCGAGCGGTCGATGGGCCAGATGGCCGGGACGGCTGCCGAGAGCTGCTCCTTGTTCTTCGAGAACTGCTGCAATTCGTCGAACGACACCGATTCGAGGTAGATCGTCCGGGCCAGCGCGTCCAGCTGCCGCCATGTCCCGACCATCAGCGGGGCGTAGTCGTCGTCGGCGAGCGGGGCGTATTTCGAATCGGGGTAGGGTTGCCACACGCCCGGGATCGAGAGCGTGTCGGTCGAGAAGAGCGAGCGGTAGACGTAGTTGTCGCGGTGGCGTATTTCGTCGACGCGCTGCTGGGCGGTGCGGATGCGGTCCTGGAGAATGCGGTATTTGATCACCGTCTCGCGGTTGTCGCGCAGGATGCGGTACATCTTGGGCGTGTAGAAGAAGTAGGAGAAGAGGACGTTGGCGATCGACACGAGGATGAATCCGATCAGGATCTTGCGGATCAGACGGTAGGTGCGGAGCCGGAACGGGGCCGTCATCACGCCGTGCGTGAGAACCTGCGCCTCGTGTGTCAGCTCCTCTGCGCCTGTCCGAAGCGTTTCGGTTCCGAATCTGTGTCCTTTTTCGCCCATCGCGGAAAAATCTCCTTTAATAGGATGCAAATTTAGTTTAAAATGTGTAATTTTGCAACCCGAAATCAAGAACGTGAAAATAGGATAAATCAATATATCATGGAGTCAAATAAAATTCGTCAGGCCTTTCTCGACTTCTTCGAGTCGAAAGGGCATGCTATCGTGCCTTCGGCCCCGATGGTCGTCAAGGGCGACCCCACGCTGATGTTCACCAACGCGGGCATGAACCAGTTCAAGGACATCTTCCTGGGCAACGCCCCCCGCAAGTATCCGCGTGCGGCCGATACGCAGAAATGTCTGCGCGTTTCAGGCAAGCACAACGACCTGGAGGAGGTCGGCCACGACACCTACCACCATACGATGTTCGAGATGCTGGGCAACTGGTCCTACGGCGATTACTTCAAGAAGGAGGCGATCGAGTGGGCCTGGGAACTGCTCCACGGCGTCTACGGACTGCCCGCCGAGCGGATGTATGCCACGGTGTTCGAAGGTTCGGAGGAGGACGGCGTGCCGTTCGACCAGGAGGCTTACGACTACTGGCTCCGGTACCTGCCCGCGGACCATATCATCCGCGGCAACAAGCACGATAATTTCTGGGAGATGGGCGAGACGGGACCCTGCGGACCCTGCTCGGAAATCCACTTCGACCTGCGCGACGAGGCGGAGATCGCCGCCAAACCGGGCCGCGAGATGGTCAACGCGAGCCATCCGCAGGTGATCGAGATCTGGAACCTCGTCTTCATGCAGTTCAACCGCAAGGCAAACGGCTCGCTGGAGGAACTCCCCGCGCGCAACGTCGACACGGGCATGGGCTTCGAGCGCCTCTGCATGATCCTCCAGGGTAAGAAGTCGAACTACGACACCGACGTTTTCCAGCCCACGATCGGCCGCATCGCGGAGATGTCAGGCAAGAAATACGGCGAGGACCGGAAGGCCGACGTGGCCATGCGCGTCATAGCTGACCACCTGCGCGCCATCGCTTTCTCGATCGCCGACGGCCAGCTGCCGTCGAACGTCAAGGCGGGCTATGTCATCCGCCGCATCCTGCGCCGCGCCGTGCGCTACGGCTACACCTACCTCGGCTTCACCGAGCCGACGCTCTGCCGCCTGGTTCCCGGACTGGTCGGGCAGATGGGCGGCCAGTTCCCCGAGCTGAAGGCCCAGCAGGGACTGATCGAAAAAGTGATCGAGGAGGAGGAGTCCTCGTTCCTGCGCACGCTCGCCACGGGCATCAACCTGCTGGACGGCGTGATCTCCAGAACCAAAGGCGAAGGCAAGGAGCTTATTTCGGGCAAGGACGCCTTCGAACTCTACGATACGTTCGGTTTCCCGATCGACCTCACGGAGCTGATCGCCCGCGAACAGGGCGTCGGCGTGGACCTCGCCGCCTTCGAAAAGGAGTTGCAGGCCCAGAAGGAGCGTTCGCGCAACGCTGCCGCCATCGACACCGACGACTGGGTGGAGCTGTTCCCCATCCGCGAGAGCGTCTTCACGGGCTACGACACGCTGACCGAGAAGGTCCGCATCGCACGCTACCGCCGCGTCACGTCGAAGGGCAAGACGTCGTACCAGCTGGTTTTCGACCGCACGCCGTTCTACGGCAACTCGGGCGGCCAGGTCGGCGACATCGGTATGATCGAGAGCGCCAACGAGCGCATTCCGGTTGTGGCCACCGAGAAGGAGAACGGCCTGATCATCCATATCGTGAACCAGCTCCCGGAGAACCCCGCGGCCGAATTTACGGCCCGGGTGGACCCTGAAAAACGGCAGGCCGCAGCCAACAACCACACCGCCACGCACCTCATGCACGAGGCGCTGCGCAAGGTGCTCGGCGCGCATGTCGAGCAGAAGGGTTCGCTGGTGACGCCCGAAATTCTGCGTTTCGACTTCTCGCATTTCCAGAAGGTGACGCCCGAGGAGCTGCGCAAGGTGGAGCAACTCGTCAACCGGGCCATCCGCGCCAACTATCCGCTCGTGGAGAACCGCGAGGCTACGAAGGAGGAGGCCGAGAAGTGCGGTGCGATGATGCTCTTCGGCGAGAAATACGGCGACAAGGTCCGCATGGTCCGCTTCGGGTCGTCGGTCGAACTGTGCGGCGGTACGCACACCGGCGCCACGGGCAATATCGGCTTCTTCAAGATTCTCTCGGAGAGCGCCATTTCGGCCGGCGTGCGCCGTATCGAGGCCGTCACGGGCGAGCAGGCCGAGAAGGTGCTCTATGCCGCCGAGGACACGATGCGCAACATCGCCGAATACCTCAATAACCCGCAGGTCGTGCAGGCCGTGAAGAAGATGCTCGAAAGCAACGAGACCCTCTCGAAGGAGGTCGAGTCGATGCGCCGCGAGCAGGTGGCCCAGTGGGCCGACAAGATCGCCGCATCGACGCCCGAGCGTCACGGCATGCAGCTTTTCGCCACGCAGACCGACCGCCGTCCCGACTTCGTGAAGGACCTGGCCTACAACCTGCGCCAGCGTTCGCCCAGGCTGGTTTTCGTCGTGGGTTCCGTCTGGGACGGGAAGCCGACGCTGACGGTGATGCTGGGCGACGAGATCACGGCCTGCGGCGTGAATGCCGGAGCCGTCGTGCGCGAGGCCGCGAAGCTGATGCAGGGCGGCGGAGGCGGACAGGCCTTCTTCGCGACGGCCGGCGGCAAGAATCCCGACGGTTTGCAGGCCGCCATCGACAAGGCTGTGGAGTTGATTTGCAATCAGCTCAATTAAAAATGAAAAATTAAGAATTAAAAATTCTGTATTTTCAGTCGCACTCTGGTCGACATCCCGGTCGTAGTTCCTGCTGAAGTTTGGGGCAAAACCCCGGGTGAAACTTTGGTTGAAATCTTGGTCGCGATGCGATAAGCCCTTCCCGGGGGAAGGGTTTGGGATGGGGTCAGACTTGTAAACGGCGCCACAGGCGACGAATGCAGCCTCCGGAGGCAATAAAACGGTAGTAATTAAAACAGAGTAAGATATGAATAACAAGGTATTACTTATGATCCTCGACGGCTGGGGAAACGGCCGTCACGATAAGGCGGATGTCATTTCGACCGTGCATCCCGAATACATTTCGGCCATGACCGAAAAATACCCCCATGCCGAACTGCGCACCGACGGCGAGAACGTCGGCCTGCCCGACGGACAGATGGGCAACTCGGAGGTGGGACACCTCAATATCGGCGCCGGCCGCGTCGTTTATCAGGACCTCGTGAAGATCAACCGCGCCTGCCGCGACAACTCGATCATGCAGAACCCGGAGGTGAAAGCCGCGTTCGAATACGCCAAGAAAAACGGCGTGAACGTGCATTTCATGGGCCTCGTGTCGGACGGCGGCGTGCACTCGTCGCTGGAGCATCTTTTCAAACTCTGCGACATCGCCGCCGAATATAAGATCGAAAATACGTTCGTGCACTGCTTCATGGACGGCCGCGACACCGACCCGCGCAGCGGCAAGGGCTTCGTCGCCGACCTCGAAAAGCACATGGCCGCATCGACGGGCAAGGTGGCCACGGTCATCGGCCGTTATTACGCCATGGACCGCGACAAACGCTGGGAGCGGGTGAAAATCGCTTACGACGCGCTGGTCGACGGCGTCGGCGAGAAGGCGTCGGACATGGTCGAGGCCGTGCAGAAATCCTACGACGAGGGCGTTACGGACGAGTTCATCAAGCCCGTCGTGCGCGTCGACGCTGCCGGACAGCCCGTCGGCATGATCCGTCCGAACGACCTGGTGATCTTCTTCAACTACCGCAACGACCGCGCCAAGGAGCTTACCATCGTGCTGACGCAGGAGGATATGCCCGCCGAGGGAATGCATACCATGCCGCTCTACTACTGCTGCATGACCCCCTACGACGCCAAGTTCACGGGTCTGCACATCCTTTTCGACAAGGAGAACGTGCCCGACACCATCGGCGAGTGGGTTTCGAAGCAGGGTCTCAAACAGCTGCGTATCGCCGAGACCGAGAAATACGCCCACGTGACGTTCTTCCTGAACGGCGGCCGCGAGGAGAAATTCGACGGCGAGGAGCGTATCCTCGTCGCCTCGCCCAAGGTGGCGACCTATGACCTTCAGCCCGAAATGTCGGCCCCGGAAGTGGCTGAAAAACTGGTCGCTGCGCTGGGTGAAAAGAAATTCGACTTCATCTGCCTGAACTTCGCCAACGGCGACATGGTGGGCCATACGGGCGTCTATGAGGCGATCGTGAAGGCCGTGAAGGCTGTCGACAAGTGTGTCTCCGAGGTCGTGGAGGCCGCCAGGGCCAACGGCTACGAGGTGGTGATGATCGCCGACCACGGCAACGCCGACAACGCCGTCAATGCCGACGGTACGCCCAACACGGCGCACTCGCTCAATCCGGTTCCCATCGTGGTGGTGTCGGACCGCGTGAAGTCCGTCCGCAGCGGTATTCTGGCCGACGTGGCTCCCACGGTGCTGAAGCTGATGGGGCTGAAGCAGCCTGCCGAAATGACGGGCAAAGCGCTGGTGGAGATGAAATAACCGCTCCCTGCATTGCGAAAAACCCCGGCCGGAAGGCCGGGGTTTTTAGTTTCAGTAGAGTTCGATGAATTCGTAGGAGTTGCCGACGGCGGCGAGGTATTTCAGAAACTCCTCCTGCGGGATGACCACCGTCGCGCGGTTGTCGTTGGGGTGGAACGAGTAGGCGGGGCAGTCGCGCAGGTTGACGTCGAGGAACAGGTGGACGTGGTTCTCCGGGTCGTTGATCAGCCCGAAGGGCGAGACCGAGCCGGGCCGCAGTCCCAGCCAGCGTTCCATGCGCTCGGGCGAGGCGAACGTCAGTTTGCCCTGGCGCAGGCGGGCTTCGAGGTCGCGGATGGCCAGCGACCGCTCCGAATCGAAACACACGAGGTAGTGGCGGTCGCCCTTGTGGTTGCGGAAGAAGAGGTTCTTGCAGTGTTTCGAACCGTCGTCGCGCCACCACTGGCGGGCGATTTCGATGGTCGGGGCCTCGGGGTGTTCATACCATTCGTAGCGGATGCCGCGGGCGTCGAGAAAGTCGAAAACAGGTTGTTTGCGGTCCATGATTCAGGCGTTAAAACGTCCGCGCAGGCGCAGCGACGACCTGCGCAGCGCGATTCGGAGATAGAGGAGCGTGCGACACTCCCTTCCCTTCAGAATGCGGTCGAGCAGCGGGCGTTTCAGCAGCGGATGCCAGCGGGGCGCGTAGGTCTCTGCGCCGAACAGCTCCGGGCGGGCGGCAATGGCTCCGAGGACGCTCCGGCGGTCGCCGAAACGGATGTTGTTTGCGGCCCGTAGCAGCGTGTCGCGGACCAGATTCTGCCGCAGGGCGAAGAGATAGGCCTTGTCCGTGATGCCGAAGCGTTCGGCCAGCTGCGGGATGAAGCGGTCGAGCCGCTCGGCGGCCTCGACGAGTTCGCAGGCCGGCATGGGGCGTGTGCTGAGCGTGTTCCGTCCGCGGCGCATGTAGTGCATGTAGAGGCCGCTGCGCCAGACGACCGACTGCATCCGGCTGATGCAGGTGAAGAAGAAAAGGTGGTCTTCGCGGGAGCAGAGGTGTTCGATGAAGCGGATTCCGAGGCGGCGGAGCGTCTCCGTGTGGTAGAGTTTGCAGACGCTGCATCCGTCCTGCAGAAACCGCTGTCCCACGGCTGCCGAAGGATCGTCGCCGATGGCGAGCGCCCCGTCGTCGTAGCTGAAAAACGCCTCGTTCGGCCCCGGCGGCTCGGCCTCCGAAAAGTCGAGCAGTATGCCTTGTATGACGATCGTTCCGGGACCCGGGGCGGGATCGCGGAAAAATTCGGCCAGAAACTCCTTTTCGGCCCAGTCGTCGGCGTCCATGAAGGTGATGAAACGCCCGCGGGCGTTGTCGATGCCCGCATTGCGGGCCGCCGAGACCGACGCTTCGTCGAGCGTCAGGGTGCGGATGCGCCCGGGGTGTTCCGCGGCGTAGCGGGCGCAGCGTTCCCGCGAATCGTCCGACGAGCCGTTTTCGACCAGGATGAGTTCGAAATCGGTGTAGCTCTGGGCCAGCAGGCTCTCCACGCATGCGCCGAGGTGGGGCGCTGCATTGTGGACCGGGATTACGACCGTGAGGTTGGGTTCGGGCTGGGACATCGGCTATTGGTTTTGAGGAGTATAGAAATCCCGGATATTCCGTGCGATGCACTCCACGAGTATTTCGATCGCCTCGACGGGCGACCAGGCGTTGTGGGGCGAGAGCAGCAGGTGGTCCGGTTCACGGACCGAGAGCAGGGGATTGCCCGCTTCGAGCGGTTCGTGCGTGAAAACATCGAGCCCCGCCCCGGCGAGCCGTCCGGCGTCGAGGGCCGCGGCCAGCGCCGCTTCGTCCACGATGCCGCCGCGCGCCACGTTGATCAGGATGGCCGAAGGCTTCATCAGCGCCAGTTCGCGCGCGCCGATCAGATTGCGCGTGCGGTCGTTCAGCGGGGCGTGGACCGACACCACGTCGGCCCATCGGAGCAGTTCGTCGAGCGGCTTTTCGGGATAGGGTTCCTCGCGCACGACGCCCGAGGTCGAGGTATAGGCGATGCGGCATCCCAGCGCTTCGGCGACGCGGGCGACGCTGCGGCCGATGTTGCCCAGCCCGACGATGCCCCATTTCGAGCCGTAAAGCTGGTGTGTGGTGCGCCCGAAGTGGTATTGCAGGGGCGATCCTGCATATGCGGTCTTGACGTAGCGGTCGTAATAGACCGTCTGTCGCAGCAGGCCGATGGCCGCGCCGATGGTGGTCTCCGTCACGGCGTGGGTCGAGTAGCCCACGGCGTTTTTCACCGCAATGCCCAGTTCGGCCGCGGCCTCGAGGTCGATGTGGTTCATGCCGGTCGCCGCCACGCAGATCAGCCGCAGGCGGGGGAGCTGCCGGAGGGTTTCGCGGCGGAAAACCACCTTGTTGGTGATCACCACGTCGGCTTCGCGGCAGCGGTCGGCGACCTCTTCGCGGGCCGTGGTCCGATAACCCGTGTAGTTGCCCAGCGCGCGGATGGACCCGAGGTCGGCGTCGCCGAGTGAGTATTCGTCCAGAAATACGATGTTCGGTTGCATATCCTTTGTGTTTTTGTAAATTGCGTTCGGCGGCGCGGACTCGGTTCCCGGATGCGGATTCGGTCCGCCGCCCTTTGAAGAGGGCTTTCAGCCCTCCAGTTCGCCGATTAAATCCCTGATCACCACGGAAGCGCATCCGATTCCGAACAGCGCGGGGATGTAGGAGATCGTCCCGACGTTCGACTTCTTGTTCTGCTCCTCGCAGAGGATCATGGCCCCTTCGCGCATCGGCTCGGGAGAGAATACGGCCCGGAACCCCCGGTGGATGCCGATCTTGTGGAGCCGCTTGCGCAGCATGTGGGCCAGCGGGCAGTGGTGGGTTTTCGAGATGTCGGCGATTTCGAGTTTGGTGGGGTCGGTTTTGGCTCCGGCGCCCATCGAGCTGACGAGCGGCAGCCCGCGCTCCAGCGAGGCGGCGATCAGCGCCAGTTTCGGCGAGAGGGTGTCGATGGCGTCCACCACGTAGTCGTAGCGCGCGGCGTCCAATAAGATATAGGTCTCCTCGTCCTTGATATATTTGTCGACCACCGTGAGTCCGATTCCGGGGTTGATGTCGCGCAGGCGTTCGGCCAGCACCTCGGCCTTCGGGCGGCCGACGGTCGAATGGAGGGCCACCAGCTGGCGGTTGATGTTGGTCGCGTTCACCGTGTCGGCGTCGGCGACGGTCATGCGTCCCACGCCCGCCCGGGCGATCATCTCCGCGGCATAGGCCCCCACGCCGCCCAGCCCGACCACGAGCACGTGGGCGTTGCGCAGCAACTCCAGTTTTTCGCTGCCGAGCAGCAATTCGGTTCTTTCCAGCCAGTTATGCGTATGCGTTTCCATTTGTCATTGTCATTTGTCGCCCTTCGTCCGGCCCGGTCCTTCGTACTCGCCGCCTGTGAATATTCGTTTGTAATTATCTAAAATTGCCCGTTGCAGCTCCTCCTCCGGCACCCCTTTCGCCTCCGCCGCCCGGGCGTAAATTTCCGCGATGGGCACGGGGCTGTCGTCGGTCTCCAGAAAGAGCTGCGAAAGCGGCGTCCCGCGCAGCGCCGCAAGGGTCTTGGGCGATGCGAACGTGCGTTCGCCGAACGAGAGGCAGTAACCTTTCGCCAGGGCCTGCCGCGCCTGCTCGGGCGAGCCGATGAAGCCGTGGAAAATCACGGCCCGGGGTTCCGAGGCCGCCAGTTCGCGCATCAGCGGCTCGAAGGCAGTGGAGCACCACGGGTAGTCCCCGCTCGCGGGCCAGCCGCAACTGCGTCCGCAGTGCGGACAGCTGGGCCGCACGGTCGGCGCCGCGCACGAAATCCAGTCCCGTTTCGCCCACGGCCTGCGCCCCGCCGAGACGCTGGCCGAGCGTTGCGGCGTCCTGCGTCGCGGCGTCCCACGGGTGCACGCCCGCCGTGCGGAGTTCGATCCCCGAACCGGTCGGGCGATGGGTGTGTATGTTGACGTAAGGGAGCATCCGGATTGCAAATGTAGGAATTTTAGCGGGAGCATTGCGAATTTGGAGCCAATTTTTTAACCTTCGCTTCCGGCTGCCGGCCGGCGGGACGCGGGGATGTTTTCCGGAGGTTGTTTCCGCTCCGGATTCTTTCGAAGTCCTTTCGCATCGGAAGCATTCGTAAGGCTCTTATTTTGTCCCGAAAGCGGGCGCTCCAAATCTTAATTAAATTTAAGAAATAATGGTTTGCGCATGGGGAATTTCGGGAAAAATTTCGTACTTTCGCACGCGAATTAATTGTTAGCTCACTAACAGCCGAACTTGAATTCCAAACATAACAATCAAAATCATTAACCATGTCGAAAATCATTACACTACGCAAGGGTTTAGACATCAATCTGGTGGGCAAACCCCAGGAGTCGCTCGCGGATGCGCCGCAGGCTTCGGAGTATGCCCTCTCGCCCCTCGATTTCGAGGGCGTGACTCCCAAGCTGCTGGTTAAGGAGGGCGATCGGGTGAAAGCCGGCACGCCGTTGTTCTTCAACAAGTACAACGAACGCGTGCTCTTCACGTCGCCCGTCAGCGGTACGGTGGCCGCCGTCAACCGCGGAGAGAAGCGCAAGGTCCTCTCCGTGACGGTGACTCCCGACGCCTCCCAGGAGTACGAGGAGTTTGAGAAGACCGACCTCGGGTCGGCTTCGCGCGAGCAGATCGTCTCCCTGCTGCTCCGGTCGGGCCTTTGGCCGATGATCGTGCAGCGCCCTTACGGCATCATCGCCGACCCCAGCGACACGCCGAAAGCGGTCTTCATCTCCGCCTTCGACTCCGCGCCGCTGGCCCCGGATTACAATTTCGTGCTGAAAGCCGAACAGAAGAACCTCCAGACGGGTATCGACGTGATGCGCAAACTCACTCCGGGCAAGGTGCATCTCTCGGTGCGCGCCAAGGCCGAAGGGCAGATGCCCTCGCTCAAGGGCGCCGAACTCCACGCCTTTGCGGGCAAACACCCCGTCGGCAACGTCGGCGTGCAGATCCACCACGTGGACCCGGTGAACAAGGGCGAAGTGGTGTGGACGGTCAACATCCAGGATCTGGCCATCATCGGCCGCCTGTTCAACGAAGGCCGCGTCGACATGACGAAGATCATCGCCGTGGCCGGTTCGGAGATCGAGCGTCCGCAGTACGTCCGCATGGTGGGCGGCGCGAAGGTCGACTCCCTGGTCAAGGGCAACGTGAAGCGACAGAAGGAGGGCGACAGCGTCCGCTTCATCTCGGGCAACGTGCTCACGGGCACCCGGACCGCGCCGGACGGCTTCATGGGCTTCTACGCCAATCAGCTGACCGCCATCCCCGAGGGCGACAAGTACGAACTGCTGGGCTGGGCGATGCCCCGTTTCGGGAAGTTCTCCGTGTCGCGCGCCTATTTTTCGTGGCTCTGCCCGAAGAAGGCCTACAACCTCGACACCAACATGAACGGCGGCGAGCGTCCGTTCGTCGTGACGGGGCTTTACGAGCAGTACCTGCCGATGGACATTTACCCGATGTACCTGCTGAAGGCGTGCCTCGCGGGCGACATCGAAAAGATGGAGAACCTCGGCATCTACGAGGTTACCGAAGAGGACTTCGCGCTGTGCGAGTTCGTCGATCCCTCGAAGATCGAGATTCAGCAGATCATCCGCGACGGTATTAACTTAATGATCAGGGAGGCTTAAAGATGGGACTTCGTAAATTCATGGACAATATCAAGCCCACCTTCTCCAAGGGAGGCAAGCTGGGCTTTCTGGAGTCGACGTTCGATGCGTTCGAGACGTTCCTCTTCGTACCCAACACCACGACCTCGAAGGGCGCGCACATCCGCGACTGCAACGACATGAAACGTACGATGATCATGGTCGTCGCGGCGCTGATGCCGGCTTTTCTGTTCGGCTGCTACAACACGGGCATCCAGGTCGGACTCGAAGGCTTCACGGCCTTCTTCTACGGACTGGTCCGCGTGCTGCCGATGGTCTGCGTTTCCTATATCGTGGGTCTGGGCATCGAGTTCGGGTTCGCGCAGGCGCGCGGCCACGAGGTCAACGAGGGTTTCCTCGTCACGGGTCTGCTGATCCCGATGATCTTCCCGGTGTCGACGCCGCTCTGGATGGTCGCGCTGTCGACGGCTTTCGCCGTGGTCTTCGGCAAGGAGGTCTTCGGCGGTACGGGCATGAACGTCTTCAACCCCGCGCTGCTGGCGCGCGCCTTCGCCTTCTTCGCCTACACCCCTTCGATGTCGGGTGAGACGGTGTGGTACTCCGACTGGACGATGATGGGCGCGCAGGTCGACGGCATCACCGGCGCTACGGCCCTCGAACAGCTCGGCACGACCGGCGCGATGAACTACTCGCCGCTGGATGCCTTCCTGGGCTTCATCCCCGGATCGTTCGCCGAGACTTCGACGCTGGCCATCCTTCTCGGAGGCGCCATCCTCCTGTTCACGGGCATCGCCTCGTGGCGCACGATGGCGTCGGTGTTCGTCGGCGGACTGGCGATGGGTTACCTCTTCCAGGCGCTCGGCGTGACGACCTATCCCGCCTGGTATCACCTGATCGTCGGCGGCTTCGCCTTCGGTGCGGTCTTCATGGCCACCGATCCCGTGACTTCGTCGCAGACCAACACGGGCAAATACATCGTCGGCCTGATGACCGGCGCGCTGGCCGTGCTGATCCGCGTGGTCAACCCGGCCTATCCCGAGGGCATGATGCTTTCGATCCTCTTTATGAATGCGCTGGCGCCGCTGGTCGACTACTACGTGGTCGAGGCCAACATCTCGCGCCGCCGCAAACGTGTCAAACTCGCAAAATAGGGGAGACTGTTATGGCAACGAAAAAATTCAAATGCAACGTCTGCGGCTACATCCACGAAGGAGACGCCGCGCCCGCTAACTGCCCCGTCTGCGGAGTTCCCGCCTCGGAATTCACCGAGCTGAAGCCGGAGAAGAAGGGCCTGTTCAGCGACAAGAACGGCAATGCCTATATTATTATGTACTCGACGGTGATGGTCGTCATCGTGGCCACGCTGCTCGCGCTGGCCGCGCTGGGGCTCCAGAAACGCCAGTACGAGAACGAACTCAACGAGAAGAAGCACGCCATCCTCGCGTCGCTGTCGGCCGGTGACCGGTCCTACGACGAGTTCATCGACGCCTATGTCGTCGACAAGGACGGCAGGCGCGTCGACGGCGAGGATGTCTTCGCGCTGCTCAACGACCTGCCGGGAACCTTCGAGGCGGGCAAGTTCCCGATCTTCGAGGCCCGGGACGGCCGGGTGGTCATTCCCGTGACCGGCATGGGTCTCTGGGGTCCCGTCTGGGGCTATGTGGCTCTTGAGAAGGACATGAACACCGTCGCCGGCATCATCATGGCCCACAAGGGCGAGACCCCGGGTCTCGGCGCCGAGATCGCGACGCCCAAGTACCAGGCCAATTTCGTCGGCAAGACGATCTTCGACGGCGACAAGTTCGTTTCGGTGACGCTCCGCAAGGGCGGTGCCAAGGACCCCGCGCACGAGGTGGATGCCATTTCGGGCGGTACGAAAACCTCGGACGGCGTGACGGCGATGCTCTACAACAGCCTGGAGAACTACCTGCCCCTGCTGGAGGCCAAGCGCAACGCTACGGCTCCCGCTCCGGCCGAAGTGTCTAACGAAGAAAACGTAGAAAACAATGAGTAAGATGGAAAAAGAGCCTTTGTTTTCGGCAAAGAACCTCAAATACCTGACCGGTCCGTTCTCGGCGAACAACCCGGTCATCGTGCAGATTCTCGGTATCTGCTCGGCGCTGGCCGTCACCGTACAGCTCAAGCCCGCCATCGTCATGGCCCTGTCCGTGACGGTCGTCACGGCCTTCTCGAACCTGGTGATGTCGCTGCTGCGCAACGGCGTTCCCTCGCGCATCCGCATCATCGTCCAGCTGGTGGTCATCGCCGCGCTGGTGATTCTCGTCGACCAGGTGCTCAAGGCTTTCGTCTACGAAGTCTCGAAGCAGCTGTCGGTCTACGTCGGACTGATCATCACCAACTGTATCGTCATGGGCCGCATCGAGGCCTTCGCACTGGCCAACAAGCCCTGGGCGTCGTTCCTCGACGGCATCGGCAACGGTCTGGGCTACGGTCTGATTCTGGTCATCGTGGCCTTCTTCCGCGAGCTTTTCGGTTCGGGCAGCCTCCTGGGCTACCGGATCATCCCCGAGAGCTGGTACATGGCCGAGGGCGGCTTCTATTCGAACTGCGGACTGATGCTCTTCCCGCCGATGGCGCTGATCATCGTGGGCTGCATCATCTGGGTGCACCGTTCGCGCAACAAGGACTTACAGGAAAAATAGGAGGATAACGTATGGAATCATTGAATATCTTTATCCGGTCGATCTTCATCGACAACATGGTCTTCGCCTTCTTCTTCGGCATGTGCTCCTACATCGCCGTGTCGAAGAGCGTGAAGACGGCCCTGGGACTCGGCGCCGCCGTTACGTTCGTGATGGTGATGACCGTTCCGCTGAACTACCTCTTGTACGAATACGTGCTGAAGGCCAATGCGCTCGTCGAGGGCGTGGACCTGAACTTCCTGTCGTTCATCGTCTTCATCGCCACCATCGCGGCGTTCGTGCAGCTGGTGGAGATGATCGTCGAGAAGTTCTCGCCGACGCTTTACAGCCAGTTGGGCATCTTCCTGCCGCTGATTGCCGTGAACTGCGCCATCATGGGCGGCTCGCTGTTCATGCAGCAGAAGGTCGACGGCGGCGAACTGACGTCGCTCTGGCAGACGATCGTCTACGGACTCGGCTCGGGACTGGGCTGGTGGCTGGCGATCGTGATGATGGCCGCCATCCGCGAGAAGACGACCTATTCGCACATCCCCGCGGCGCTGAAAGGCCCCGGCATCGCCTTCATCATCACCGGTCTGATGGGTATCGCCTTTATGATTTTCTCGGGCATTCAGTTCTAACCTTTAAAAAAAGAGATTCCGATAAATGACTACAACGATTTTAATAGCGATTGCGGCCTTTCT
>OCPS01001014.1_pt1 | contig 26228 bp, 20 predicted proteins | sample 1538651 | NCBI WGS metagenome assembly OCPS01 (sample SAMN04571715, study PRJEB22368) | human gut metagenome | biome: human gut; material: stool | host: Homo sapiens | place: Luxembourg | collected 2012-09-21 | reverse complement strand
GCAATCGTCTGGGGCGTGGAGCCGGCTGGTATGACCGGGCCTTGGCTCGCCGCAAGCCCGCATGTCCCCTGATTGCGGTGTGCTGGCCGTGGGAGGTGTTGGACATTGATTTGCCGGCCGAACCACATGATGTGCCGGCCGACGGAGTGCTGACGCCGGAGGGATACCGGCGGCTTAGCTCATCGGGCCTGTTGAGCTGGCCGGCCGGCCAAGATACTCGGCGCAAGCCAGACTGACCAACCAGCCACGCACACTGGCCGATGGAACCAGAGTGGCAAAAGCAGGCTGGCTAGTAAGACCGTAACGCCAATGTGTCAGGGCGGCGACTAGGATATGAACGGTTGCACGGCATGGTGTTGCACGCCATGCGCGAGAAATATGACTTTGTTGGAGGAATCCGTTGCCTACCTATCATTACCGTTGCAAGAACTGCGGCTATGACTTCACCGAACAGCAGTCGTTCAATGACGACCCGATTACCGTGTGCCCCAAGTGCTCGCAGGAGCAGGTGCGCAAGGTGTATTCCGCCGTGCCGATTGAGTTCAAGGGTCACGGCTTCTACCGCACCGACAAATCCGGCAAGTAAGGTCTGTACACCCGCTTTTCCTCTGTAAACGACGGTGTCGACGGCGGTATGCCGCGGATATTGGCACTACGGGCACTGTCTGTTGCACGGGTTTGAAGCGTTGTGGATAACTTGGCAAGCTAGAACCACATAGGTCGATTTGGCTTGCGCTTACGAAAAACTTCAGGTCACCATGGTTGCATGGTGACCTTTTCGTTTATTAAGCCGCCTGCGCGCGGCTCATTGCGGCGACGGCGCATGGCGGATGCCTTGCGCCGACTCACTGCTGCGTTGTGCGTGGGACTCGCAGTGTTGTTTGGGCTTGAAGCCGTATTGGCCGTGGTGGAGACCGAGCCGATGGTGGTGGCCGCTCGCTCGATTCGACGGGGTGACATTATTCTGGCCGCCGACGTTCAGTTGGCTGATATGCCGGTATCTGCGATAGGCCCGTCTTGGGCGTGCAATATTGAGGATGTGGTGGGCAAGGTGGCGCAAATCGATATCGAAGCAGCCGATCCCATTTCCACGCATATGGCCAGAGATGCGCCCGTAGCACCGACCGGCACTACGGTGATTGAAGTCCGCTTGGCCAGTAGCGTCGACGATGTATTGGCCGGCGATCAGGTGAGACTGGTTTCCGCCGTCGGTTGCGAAGGTGCTGATTGCACGCTGGCCGAGAACGCCACGGTGATGAATGTCGGCAAACCGGATACGACTGGCGCATTGGGAGGCAACGACCGACTGGTGTCGTTCGCAATGCCGCCGGAGGCCGCGGCCAAGGTTATGGAGCTGCAACAGGCCGGAGCGATTATGGCCGTTGTGCGGTAGGAAGCGGAATCGGCCTTCGGCCGATACTGTGTTTTCCGCAGCCGACAGGCTGCGGAAAACACAGTGTTGGGGCGCACAGAGTGCGCCCCAACTCCTACTCGCGCTCGTTAAAAACGGCCCAATGCGGCGGCAGTTCGCCGAGGATGCGTTTGTCGTCGTCGGATTGCCGTTGTTGGTCGGTCTGCATGTCTCCGGGCTCGAGTTTGACACCGTCAGCGTCAAACTGCTCAGTGCCCTTCATCACCACGCGCTTGTGCTTGCGCGGTGTGCGCCGTGTAGCCGAGTATTCCGCCATGGTTATTCAACCTCGCGATAGATCTCACCGATACGGCTGACGATACGGTCGACTTCCTTATCGGGGTTCACGAAGGCGGCGACACTCCAGACGGTCATCACATTCCAGCCCAAGGAAATGAGATCCTGTGCCGACAAACGATGACGCCTACGCGTGGATTGCACGGACATAAAGTTCGCGTCATCGGTCTGCACGGCCAAGGCAAACGGCTTGTCCTTCAATCCCACCACGAGCGGAATCTTCACGCCCTTGTCGAATCCATAATCAACAGCAGCGTTCAGTCCTCGCGCGCGCAACCTGTCGGCGATATCGTCGAACAGCACGTTGCCGCCTGCCGCATCACGCAACGGAAGCACCGGACGGTCGTCAAGCTGTTCGGCCCACGTCAACATGGTCTTCAGGAACCGAGGACCGGATTGGTGCAGTCGTTCTTCATCCAAATCTTCGGAACCAAAGGCCGACACAATATCCAAGCTGTGGTCCGCCAATGCCAGGGCATCCAGCAACAGTCCGCGACCGCCTGTGCTTTCGAGCGGACCGAACTGCTGAAGCAGACGTCCGTGCGTGGTTTTCGCATAGCACATCGACAGAATCACGTCAGTGGCACGACCTCCGGCCACGTCACGCAAGGAAACCAACCGCACATGGCGCAGGAATCGGCCCATCGCCTTGGATTTGCCTGCCAACGACTTCAATTCGGCACCCAAGCGTGTGCGGAATGCGTCGGTCAACATCACGACCACAAGTCGATAGCTGGAAGGAACCACGGCAAAACCGGCGGCACGTTGCGTAATCAGACGCACCACTTCATCAATCTCCGGCTGGCTGGATTCCACCAGACCAGAAGACATAACCGGCACACCGCTCGCTTCCACACGGTGGAATCGCACCTCACCGGCAGCCGGCTCGGTGGCCACATCATAGCGAACAGGACCATATCCCTCGGATTCAAGGAATGCGGACAGGCGCGGCGCACGGCGAGACGGGGCAGCATCCACCTCGATATGAGGCAACGTGTCGATCAGCTGCTTGACGCTTTCGCTGGTTACCGTCGCGCAGTGGGCGATCACCACCACCTGCTGCACGCGGCCGATGATGGACAGCAACTCGATAGCGGGAATGTGCGCGCACGCATCGAGAATCGCCACATCAGCCAGCACACCCGGCTCGGTGAGTGCGGCGAGCGTACCCGGCGCGGCCACCAGAATCGGCTTGGCCGCGGCCAGAATCTCCGGATGATCACGGCGAATCCTGCTCAGCGACACACTGGCGCGCCCTGCCAGCACGGTGTGCATCTGGTTGGCTTCCTGAGTGCGGGAGAACAGCATGTCGCACAGGCGGCGCATGGATTCCTGCGACACCATCGGTCCGATGGAGCGCACGTGCTCCACATCGACCTGCGCAAAGCGGTCGGATGCGGCCTGCAGCGCGGCACCATCCTGGTTGGAGATGATGGCGGACGAACGCACAATGTCCTCAAACACGGTGGTCCACCAGGCCAGCTGCACTTCGCCGCGCACCTGCTCCACGCTCACTCGGCGAGCGTTGAGATCGGCGACCAGTTCGTTCAGTCCGGCAGAGGCGAATTCCTGCTCCAGCAGGCAACGCTCCGGCAAGGTGTCCAGTGCCTTGCGATCATCCAGCAGTGCTTTCAGGCGTGCTTCCACCTTCTCGAAATCGGCGGTTTCCAGATTGCCACCAGCGGGTGTGGTGGAAAGCACGGTATCCAGCGCGGTCATATTGCTGACCAGCGCCTCTTGGGTGGAGATGATCTCGTCGAGCTTGCTGGGCAGCACCGGCCAACCGCCGTGAGGCACGAACTGATGCCACTGCTCCCCTTGCTTGGCGACTACCTTCAACGCTTCGTGCAAGTCCTCGACCTGCGCGCCGACGCGCAGCAGATCCTTGGCTTCCTTGATGTGGCGGCGGCGCTCCCAGAATCCCATCGACGTGCCCTCGGCCTTGCGCTGGCTCTTCGGCTTGGTGGCCTCGATCATGGAGCTGATGTCTCGCTCGAAAATCTCCGGCTGGAACACGTCAAGCACTCGTCGCAGATTCTTCAAAACCGTAACCTGACGCTCCCACTCGCGGGTGGTGGGAGGAACCGGGAATCCGCAGGTCTGCACGGTGCGTGCCACCTGCTCACGGGTGGCGGGCAGGAAGCGACGCAGCAAATCGTCCACGCGCTGGTAGGCGGTTACTGCCTGTTCTTCAGTGGTGATGGACGCCTTGTACCATGCGGTGTCTTCCGGGCCGATGGTGTATTCGCCGAGCTCGCCGGCGCGTTCCATCTTGCCGATCCATGTGTCAATATCGTTGGCGATGCTCAGGGCACTTGACTCGTCAAGTCGAACGTGGGTGGCAGGGTGCGTCGGGAGCACGGAGATACGGGCCAGATTCTGAATGGTCTCGTATGCGGACACATTCCACTTATCGTTGCCCCCGTGCAGGTCGCCCAGATAGCGGGTCAAGCGCGAGCGCACGCCCACGAGTTCGTCGGCCAGCTGGTCGAATCGCTGGGTGGCGACTCCGGGCTGGAATCCGACTGCGGCAATCAGCTGCTTATCAAGCGCGGCGTTGGCGTGTTCATCGGATACATCCAGTACCTGCGCCTTCATCTCATTGGCGGAAGCCGTCTGGATGAACAGACGCTTCTGCTCGGCCACGCCGGGCACGTACAGCACGGAACGACCATTCATCAGGCAGCGCGATGCGATGGCCACAGCCTGCTCCGCGGTGCCCTTCGGGAAGGTGCCGTCGACCACGATGCTATGGCCATTGGCAGCAAGTGACGCGGCATATCGCACCGTATTGTCCACATCGCCGACTTCGTACTCGGCATGCGGGTCTACGTCGAAAGGACTGTATTGCGGAATATTGGCATCTTTGAGCGCGGTGCGGGCGGATTCGTCGCCGGCAAGCGCGTCCAACAGCACATTGCCGGTGGGGCCGTTCTCCAGCTGGTCGATGAACTGTCGGCTTTCGCTGATCATCTGCGACGAGGGGTCCATGAAGCATCCGAGCACAATCTGGCGCTCGATGGCGAAGTCGGAGATACGCTCCGACGCTTCGGACGAAATACGGGCGAACATCGCGGAAGTTTCGGGAGTGCCACTGTCATAGCTGGCACCGTCAAACAGGGAATCCTCATCCAGGAACACCCCCTGCTCACGCAATGTATTGACGAACGCGACGTTCAGGGCCACGCGACCGGTGAATCGAATGGTGGTCGACAAGCCATCATCCTCGATCGTGACGCTCACCGGGTACAACAGCACCGGCAGCGCGTTGCCCTTCCATGTGGCCACGCCGACCACGAGCGACAACTCCGCCACGCCGGAAATCCTGCGTTTGGCGGCCTGGTCATCCAGCACGCGCCCAATATGGCGTTCGGCGGCCTTAAGCACACCCGTGTCGCGGAACAACGAATCCAACCGGACATGGCCGGAAGCGAACAGCTGGGCGATGCCGGAGGGATGGGCATGGGTCATCTCCAGCTTCGCGGCCAGTTGATTCACATCCTCGAGCGGCGATGGCGGCTGCATGCTGCGGTATTGGTCACGCCAGCGACGGATGCGATTCAGACCTTCCGTGAGATTCTGGTTCTGAGTCTGGCTCTGGGTCATCTCTCGACTCACTTTCCAACCGCTTCGCGGTATTCCTGATAGCCCTTGTTGTGAGACAGGGCTTCGTCAATATCGGCCTCGCCACGGGCGGCGAGCCAAGAATACATGTCGTCGTACAGGTACGGATTCATGGCGAGGAACGCCAGCAATTCGGGATGACGGGCGACTTCGAATTGAACATTGAAATCTTGCGTGGTTTTTGCCTCGTCAGAGGTCAGGCCATCGACTTCGACTGCCGGCTCCTGTGCTTTCAGCTCGCCCTTGGCCACACGCTCGAACACCGAGCCGAGCTCGAAGACCGGAGTGTGTACGCCCGTGGAGTCGATATCATATGCTTCGGATACCGACTGCTGGGCGGTTTCGGCAGCCGACTGCTGGTCTGCTACGCCTGCTGCGGTGGCTTCTTGATATGCTTCGGCTGCGGTCCGCTGCTGATCGTCCGGTACGTCAGCTGCCGGCTGGTCGGTTTCAGACTGGGCGGCTGCCGGCTGAGCGGTCTCAGGCTGGGTGTTTTCAGACTGAGCGGCTTCGGCTTCCCGGGCGGCTTCAGGCTGGGCAACTTCAGCATGCTGTGCGACAGTGTCCGCCGGCTGAGAATCGCCGGCATTCCTGGTATTCGGAGCGGACTGAACGTTTTCGGCTGACTTGCTTGCGCCAGCCATCACATCGGATTCAACAACCGCCGACGCCACTGCCGGCTCGCTTGTGCTGGGAGCGTGCTTAACAACGGCATGGGCGATGGCATCTACTGGAACAATACCGGAGATCCTGCTGTGCTTGGATGCAGGCGTTACAATCGTCGACTCAGGTTCGGTCTGCTGCTTCGGCAGTGCCACGGAGTTCATGGCCTGCTGGTTTTTGCGTTCGGTCTCCTGCTCGGCATGCTGGGCCAACGCATCCGCGAACAGATCACGGGGTATGGCCGGCTCATCGTTTTTCGTCACTGGCTGCGTGATATTCAGCGAGCCAAGTTCAAGCTCGTCGACCTTGCGTCGAACATTATCCGCGCTGAAGATGGCGGTCGGCTCGCCGGCCCGCAAATCAAGAATATCGTCGACGGACATATCCGCCGCATCCGGCTCCTGCGGTGCTTCGTGAACCGCATAGCCAAACAAATCAGGCACCTTGAGGTCGAGCGGCTTTGCCACTGGATCGTCGACACGAATGAAGTCCGCAGGCACATCGCCGAACTGCATGCGCATGGGAGACGTCGGCAACAGGAACTCGGCATTGGCCGGCAAGCGCAACAAATCGCCATTTTCCCGCACCACATACGATCCATTGGTCGATCCAAGATCACGGACCGAGGCCGTGCCATTGCTTTTTACCGTGAACATGGCGTGCCGTTTGGACATCGATTTGGTTTGATCGGCGACGTCAAGGCGGGTGTTGCCATCATCGGCAAGGGGGCGTAACGGCTTACGGCCGATTTCCACGCACTCCCCCGGCTTGACGCTGATCCGGTCGACACCGTTGATCTTCACCGTCCACTCGCTCACCGTGACCGCCTTCCTAGACACACTATTTGACCACACTACGTGCCATTGTGTCATCTTTTACCGGCTTTTGGCGGATTACTGGGCACAGAATTGACAACTTTCGCTCATTGCCAGCTTTGTGTTTCCATGCCGGATCGCGTTCTCCGCCTCGTCCTCGTCAACTAGTCTACTCAGTATGCGGAAACCCCGCAGCCTGAAACACAGGTGCGGGGTTCCTCGAAAAGCTGTGATTGCGGCTTATGCCGCACAAATCACTTGAGCTCGACGCTGGCGCCAGCCTCTTCCAGCTGAGCCTTGGCCTTCTCGGCATCTTCCTTCTTGGCCTTCTCGAGGACGGCCTTCGGAGCGCCGTCGACAAGAGCCTTGGCCTCGGCCAGGCCGAGGTTGGTGATGGCGCGGACAGCCTTGATGACCTGGATCTTCTTGTCGCCGACGGCGGAGAGGATGACGTCGAACTCATCCTTCTCTTCCTCAGCCGGAGCAGCAGCGCCAGCAACAGCGGCAACAGCGGCAACCGGAGCGGCAGCCTCGACGTCGAACTTCTCCTCGAAGGCCTTCACGAACTCGGAGAGCTCGACCAGGGTCATCTCGCCGAAGGCTTCCAGCAGCTCATCGTTGGTGTACTTAGCCATTATGGCTTCCTTTCAATCTTGGCGGCGGACGAAGTGGTAGATCCGCTGCCTAATAAACCTTATTGTTTAAATTATCGAAGCGACTGATTCATGCCGTGAGGGCGTAAATCAGGCAGCCTTCTCCTGCTTTTCGCGCAGGGCGTCGATCGTGCGCACAGCCTTGGTAGGCAGAGCGTTGAACAGGTACGCGGCCTTGGCCATCGATGCCTTGATGTCGCCGGCGAATTCGGCAAGCAGCTGCGGGCGGGACTTGAGGTCTGCCAGCTTCTTGGCGCCCTCGGCATCGTAGACAGTGCCGTCAGCGGCGGCACCCTTGATGACAAGAGCCTTGTTGTCCTTGGCGAAGTCACGGATGACCTTCGCAGCCTCGATGAAGTCGCCCTTCACGAAGGTGATGGCGGTCGGGCCGGAGAGAATCTCGTCGAGACCCTCAATGCCCGCTTCCTTGGCGGCGATGCGTGCCAGCGTGTTCTTTGCCACGGTGTAGGAAGTATCGCGGCCTAGCTTTTCACGCAGATCGGAAATCTGCGGAACGGTAAGCCCGCGGTACTCGGTCAGGTAGACGGCGTCAGCGTTACGGAATTCTTCCGTAAGCTGAGCGACTACCGCTTCCTTTTCGGGCCTCTTCATGGCGTTCCTTCCTAAGTCGGCCGTTGACTTGGAGTTCGGAACTTTCGGCCGGGCAACAAAAAAGCCCTGCGCACAGGCAGAGCAATATAATCTCGCGAAGCGACCTTCGCCGGCCCTTGACGGGCTTATATCTCTCAACCTGCGCTGGCTTGGCGAACCAAACTTCGGAAATGCACTCGCGCGCACTTCAACCAACGGTCTGTGGTTTACGGATGATTAGATTACGGATGGTCAGCGACATTGCAGAATTCGGGCGTGTCGCGGGGCATTACAGCGTGGCGGCGTACTGGGCTACGGACGCGGTGACTTCCTTCAGATAGTCGAGCGAGCGACGCCAGTGGCCGGGCACCTCGATCGAATGGTTGGCATCCGGGTATTCGTGCACGTGCGGGGTGAGCGCGTTGGCGCGGGCTTGATCGTAGAACGGGTCGGCGGTGCCAGCGCAGATCAGCGGTGCCGGGCCGGAGTATCGGGAGCTGGCGGCGTGCGACTGGCCGGCCTGTTCCGCGCGGATGATCGCCCTTGCTTCGGCCACGCTCGGGGCCTCGGATTCGGCGACGATATCATCGCCGACAGCCGGCACCGGAATCACCCGGGCGGATGGATCGAAGTCGGCGTGATGCAGCACCGGGGTCAGCAGCACGAACGGCAGACCGTAGTGTGAGGCCACATGTGGGTAGGTCATCGTCGTCAGCGACTTGCCGATCAGCAACAGGCGAGGGCCGGACGGGGTGTCGGAATCACGGTTCGGCGAGCCAGCTGCGCCATCGGCCAGCACGGTAGCAGAATCATCGGCGGCAACGCCATCCCCGGAATCACCGGCTTTACCCGCGCCGGACTCGCGCGCGGCGGCCACCCAGCCGTCAATCGCCTGATTGAGGACCGGAATCACCGTGGACAGGTCGTCGGAAGCGTTGCGTACGTTCATGCGGTCGATTCGCCAGCCGGCCTCGACCAGAGCCTGGGCCGACCAGTAGAGCAGCGGACGGTCGCAGTTGTAGCCGGTGCCGGGCATCAGCAGTACGCGGCCGTACTCCTGACCGGGCTTGACGACATTCTTCTTCCAAGAGGTGATGCTGACTTCGACGGCCGGTTTCATCGCGCGCCTTCCTTCCACGGGTGTGTCCTGCGTGTCCCCTGAGTTGTTCCGAATTATTCTGGCAGTCAGTCTACTCCCGGACCCGTTCACGTTGCCTCCACAAGCTATAATCGGCCACGGTTCTGATTGGGTGCGCAGCGCCTGACGCGCGTTGGGCAGGCCGATCAGGGCGAGTCGCAATTCTCGCCGGGGCCAGCCGCAGCATTATGCACGCGGTGCGCAGCCCCGCATAAACCCAAGGAAGTAGAGAGTAAATGGAGAAGTTCTTCCATTTGAAGGAAAACGGCACGACCGTCTCGACTGAGATTCTGGCCGGCCTGACCACGTTCTTCGCGATGGCTTACATCATCGTCGTCAACCCGCAGATCCTGTCGCAGACGGGTATGCCGTGGGGCGGCGTGTTCCTGGCCACCATCATCGCGGCCATCATCGGCACCTTGGTCATGGGCCTGTTCGCCAACGTGCCGTACGCCCAGGCCGCCGGCATGGGCCTCAACGCGTTCTTCACCTACACCGTGTGCTTCGGCCTCGGCTTCAAGTGGCAGGAAACCCTGTGCATGGTGTTCCTGTGCGGTTTGATCAACATCATCATCACCGTCACCAAGATTCGTAAGATGATCATCCAAGCCATTCCGGAAGTGCTGCAGAACGCCATCGGCGGCGGCATCGGCCTGTTCGTGGCCTACGTCGGCTTCCTCAACGTCGGTTTCTTCACCTTCACCACCAAGTCCGCGGCCAAGAGCGGCGACACCGTGCAGGCCACCCCGGGCCTTGCCGTCATGAACAATCCGACCATCTGGCTGTTCATCATCGGCCTGGTGCTGGCCATCGTGCTCACCGTGCTCAAGGTACGCGGCGGCATGCTGATCGCCATCGCCGTCACCGCGGTCGTCGGCATTCCGATGGGCCAGACCACCATGGCCAACTCCGTGTCCATCGCCGACACCTTCGCCCAGCTGCCGCAGACCTTCGGCGTGATCTTCACCAAGGATGGCTTCCCGGCGCTGTTCTCCGACGTGTCGAAGCTGCCGATCATCCTGCTGACCATCTTCGCGTTCTCCATGTCCGACACCTTCGACACCATCGGCACCTTCATCGGCACCGGCCGTCGTACCGGCATCTTCTCCGCCGAGGACGAGAAGGCTCTTGAGAACGGTTCCGGCTTCTCCTCCAAGATGGACAAGGCCCTGTTCGCCGACTCCATCGCCACCTCCATCGGCGCCATCTGCGGCACCTCGAACACCACCACCTACGTCGAGTCTTCCGCCGGCATCGCCGCAGGCGGCCGAACCGGCCTGACCTCCGTGGTTGTGGCGATCTGCTTCGCCTTGTCCGCGTTCCTGGCCCCGGTCGTCTCCGCCGTGCCGTCCGCCGCAACCGCCGGCGTGCTGGTGATCGTCGGCTGCATGATGGCCGCTTCCCTGAAGGAAGTCAAGTGGGACGACATCGCCGAAGCCATTCCGGCGTTCTTCGCCGCCGTGTTCATGGCCTTCTCCTACTCCATCTCCTACGGCATCGCCGGAGGCTTCATCATGTACTGCATCGTGAAGACCTGCAAGGGCAAGGCCAAGGAGGTTCACCCGATCATCTGGACTGTGGCCGCGCTGTTCATTCTGGACTTCGTGTGCATGGCGATTCTGTAACGCTGATTGACAACGGATTAGCCTTTAAGGATTAATCCGCCGCCATACGGCATAAAGGCCGGGCTCTCACAAGGGCCCGGCCTTTGTTGTTGCCACAGTGATCAACGCCCATGAGTACCTTCGATGATCATCCGCCATTCTTGATGCATGGGAATAGTTGTCAACCGACAACTAAACGTACATGGCGGCAGCACGAGTGCCTTATTCAACATCGAAATATGCAGCGCGAAGAAGCCGAAAAACCAAAAAGGCTTCTATACCGAATGAAACGGTATAGAAGCCTTTTGGTTTGCGATCAAGCCCTTCTCACCCGAGAGAAGCTAGAGAACGATCAGTCCTCGAATGCCGAACCGTTAAGCGGGAAGCCCTACGGGCTTCCCGTAGGTGAGAGGAGCGGCTATGCCGCGACCGATCCGTGAGAGGGATTTAGTCCTCGAACGGATCAAAGTCGCGACGGACGCGGCGACGCGGGCGCTCAGTACGCTCTTCGCGGTCGGCGCGGTAGTCGTCGTAGTTGTCGTCGGTGGCGTAGCGCGGGTTACGGTCCGAGCCACGGCCACGGCCACGGGAACCGCCACGGCGGTCATCACGATCGCCACGGTCATCGCGATCGGAAGAGCGACGGCGACGCGGACGATCATCGTCACGGGAGTCGCGAGCATCACGGTCATCGCGATCGTCGAAGTCACGGTCGGCAGAACGACGGCGACGCGGACGATCATCATCGCGATCATCGCGATCGAAGTCACGGTCATCGGAGCGACGGCGACGCGGACGGTCGTCGTAATCATCCTCGAAGTCATCGGAGCGACGGCGACGCGGACGGTCGTCACGATCGTCGAAGTCACGGTCATCGCGATCGGAGCGACGGCCACGGCTGCCACGGCGATCGTCACGGTCACCACGGCCACGGCCGCCACGGCGGTCATCGCGATCGCCACGGCTCGGGCGGGCGTTGTTCTCCTGATCCTCGAAACCAGGGATGGCCAGGGAGATCTTGCCGCGATCATCGACACCCTGAACGATCACCTCAACGGTGTCGCCTTCCTTGAGCACGTCTTCGACGGCGTCAATACGCTCGCCGTTGGCCAGGTTGCGGATCTGGGAGATGTGCAGCAGGCCGTCAGTGCCGGGGGTGAGGTTCACGAAAGCGCCGAACGACGTGGTCTTGACGACCTTGCCGTTGTAGGTTTCGCCGGCCTCGGGCACGTGCGGGTTGGCGATGGAATCGATGATGGACTTGGCCTTCTTAGCGGCCTCGCCACCCTCGGAGGAGATGAAGACGGTACCGTCATCCTCGATGGCAATTTCAGCGCCGGTATCTTCCTGAATCTGGTTGATCATCTTGCCCTTCGGGCCGATGACCTCGCCGATCTTCTCGACCGGAACGGTGGTGGTGATGATGCGCGGAGCGAACTCGCTCATCTCAGCCGGGCCGTCGATGCACTCGTTAATGACCTCGAGAATCGTGGCGCGGGCTTCCTTGGCCTGCTGCAAAGCGGCGGCCAGGATGTCGGCGGGGATGCCGTCGAGCTTGGTGTCGAGCTGCAGGGCAGTGATGAACTCGGAAGTACCGGCCACCTTGAAGTCCATGTCGCCGAAGGCATCCTCGGCACCCAGGATATCGGTGAGGGTCTTGAAGATGTGCTTGCCATCAACGTCGCCGGACACGAGGCCCATGGCGATGCCGGCAACCGGGGCCTTCAGCGGCACGCCGGCAGCCAAAAGGCTCAGCGTGGAGGCGCACACGGAACCCATCGAAGTGGAACCGTTGGAACCGATGGCCTCGGAGACCTGGCGGATGGCGTAGGGGAACTCTTCACGGCTCGGCAGCACCGGCACGAGAGCCTTCTCAGCGAGGGCGCCGTGGCCGATCTCACGACGCTTCGGGGAGCCGACGCGGCCGGTCTCGCCAGTGGAGTACGGCGGCATCTCGTAGTTGTGCATGTAGCGCTTGGACTGCGGACCGGACAGCGCGTCGATCTGCTGCTCCATCTTGAGCATGTTCAGGGTGGTGACGCCCAGGATCTGGGTTTCGCCACGCTGGAACAGTGCGGAGCCGTGCACGCGCGGCACGATGTCCACTTCGGCGGACAGGGTGCGGATGTCACGCAGGCCACGGCCGTCGATGCGGTAGTCCTGGGTCAGGATGCGGCGGCGCACGATCTGGCGCTGCAGCTCCTTGAACGCGTTGCCGATTTCCTTGTCCTTCTCGGCGTCTTCCATGTCGGTGAACTCGCCGGCGAGGGTGGCCTTGACGCCTTCCTTGATCTCGTGGATGCGGTCCTGGCGCGGCAGCTTTTCGGCGATGGACAGGGCTTCGTCGAGGTCGGCGTGGGCGATCTCGTCGATGCGGTTGTACAGATCCTCGGTGTACTCCGGGAAGAGCTGGAATTCCTTGGTTTCCTTCGCGGCGATCTTCTTGAGCTCGGCCTGGGCCTCGCAGATCACCTTGATGAACGGCTTGGCGGCTTCAAGACCGCCGGCGACGACTTCCTCGTCCGGCTTGGTCTGGCCTTCGTCGTAGATGAGGTGCCATGCGTTCTTGCCGGCACCGGCTTCGATCATGGCGATGGCGACGTCGCCGTTCTCGACAACGCGGCCGGCGACCACGATTTCGAACACGGCGCGTTCGCGCTCGCTCCAGCGCGGGAAGGCGACCCACTGGCCGTCGATCAGGGCCAGACGCACGCCGGAGACCGGGCCTTCGAACGGCAGGCCGGAGATCATGGTGGAGGCGGAGGCGGCGTTCAGTGCGACGACGTCGTATGCGTCATCCGGGTTGACGGCGAGCACGGTTTCGACGACCTGCACTTCGTTGCGCAGGGTGTGCGGGAACAGCGGACGCAACGGACGGTCGATGATGCGGCAGGCCAGGATGGCTTCGGAGCTCGGACGGCCTTCGCGGCGGAAGAACGAGCCCGGGATCTTGCCGGCTGCGTACATCTTCTCTTCCACGTCCACGGTCAGCGGGAAGAAGTCGTAGTTCTCCTTCGGGCTGGAACCGGCGGTGGTGGTGGACAGAATCATGGAATCGTCGTCGAGGTAGGCGGCCACAGCGCCATCGGCCTGCTGGGCGAGACGACCCGTCTCAAAGCGCAGCGTGCGCTTGCCAAACGATCCATTGTCGATTACGGCCTCAACGGCCTTGATTTCGGGACCCTCCATAGGGTTCCTCCTTCTTTAATTTTCTAATTATTCCTACATACTGTGCTGCGGTTCGACGACTCGCTTGAACCGCAACTGTCCTCTTCAGCGGACGTCACATACCTTGTTTCGACTGACCCCTTGGCCGTCGTTCCTCGTGTCAACCCCTTCATTCGGGTTCTCTTGTCGGCCTTACCTGCTGGCCTATCCTCTAACCCTCTTGCCGTTGTTGCCGTTGGCTGGCGATATGTAAAACGCCCGAGCACCATCCTAGGTACTCGGGCGGAAGTCTTCAATTATCGACGCAGACCCAGACGCTCGATGAGGGAACGGTAACGGTTGATGTCAACGCGCTTGAGGTAGTCAAGCAGGCGACGACGGTCACCGATCATCAGCTGCATACCACGACGGGAGTGGTGGTCGTGCTTGTGCTCCTTGAGGTGCTCGGTCAGGTCGGCGATACGCTTGGACAGCAGAGCCACCTGGACCTCGGGGGAACCGGTGTCACCTTCGTGCGTCGCGTACTCGTTGATAATCTGGGTCTTCTCGTCAGCCGTCAGTGCCACGGCGTCCTCCTTATTGTGTCGTTGCGCGGTGTTTCGTGCAGGTTCGCTCGAAACGCTCTCTATCCGCGGGCGAAATTACGCCAAATGAAAACTATACGGCAGGGGCCGGACTGGGGCCTCATGAGCCGAGGGTGTAAGGGATAAGGTGTAAAGGGTAAGGGTTTAAAGGCGTAAGGGTGTAAGGGAACACTCACTCCTGCCGGTACAGCCGCGAATACAATCCGCCGGCCTGCAGCAGTTCGTCATGCGTACCGGATTCGACGATCTGCCCATGATCCATGACATGGATGCGGTCGAAATCCCGAATCGATGCGAGTCTGTGCGCCACGACGATGCACGCATTGTCGGAGTCGAGCAACGCCGTCATGACATGTCGCTCGGTATCGTTGTCCAGAGCACTGGTGGGTTCGTCCATAAGTAGGAAGTCCGGTCTTCCGACGACCGCACGCGCGATGGCGACCTTCTGCCGTTGGCCGCCGGACAGGTTCATGCCGCGTTCACTGACCATGGCGTCCAAGCCGACGACCGGATCCATCATCCCCTCGTTGATGCCGGCAACCTCGCACGCCCTGACGATGTCGTCATCCGTCAGCCACGGACGGTGCAGCGTGATATTGTCGCGCAAGGTTTCGTTGAACACCGTGGATTCCTGATGCACATACGCCAGCCTGCCGGCCTTCCATCGGCTGTCCGCGTCGTAAATCCGGCATCCGCCGCCGTTGATGGTCACCGTGCCACAGACGGGTTCGATGAGTCCGGCGAGCAGTTTCAGCAGCGTGCTTTTGCCCGAGCCAGTGGGGCCGACGATGGCGATCTTGTCGCCTTTGCGGATGTCGCAATCGACATCGGAGAGAACGGGAGCGTCGAACGCCGTGTACGAGTATCCCACGCCGGTGGCATGCAACCGTTCGAGTATGCCATCACCCGATTCGTCACCACTCGGCCCACCACATGCGGACCGTCCGCCGTCACCCAGTCCGACGTCACCCGGTTCGCCACCCGGTTCGTCGCATTCAAGCGACGCACCGCCGCCTTCACCGGCGGGAATCATCTCGCAAATCTTGCGCATATAGGTGGCGAACGCCATGATCTGGCTGATGACGCCGACGATGCCGGAGAATGGCGTGACGAATGCGGACGCCAATGACATGAATCCGACGACGGCACCCAGTGCGAGCGTGCCGCGTCCCACGAAGGTCATGCCGAAGGCGACCACGCATAGCGGCAACACGAACACCAGCGCCGAGGACAGGCTTGACAGCAATGCCGAAAGCCGCCCTTGCCGAGTCTGGTAGTCGAGCTGCGCTCCCAGACGCGCTGACCAGCGGTCGTAGCAGTGGCTTTCCAAATTGAGGCTTTTGACAGTTTCGATGCCGGAGAAGGTTTCGATGAAGGCGCGTTGCACGTCAGCCTGCGCGACGGTCGCACGCTCGACCAGCGTCCTGTTGCGCAGGGAATAAATGACGGATACGACGAGCACCGCCGCGCACACCGTCAGGGTCAGCATCGTCAATGGCGCTGAATAGGCGATCATCATGATCAGGTAGACCACGAGGAACACCATCGACACGACCGTCGACGGCAGACTGCCGGTCACGATCTGTTCGACGACCATGACCAGGTTCGCGCGGTAGATCAGGTCACCACTGGAACGGTTCACGAAGAACGGGAACTCCCGATCGAGCACGCCGGTCATGTATCGGCGGGACAGGTATCGTCCGAATCGCACCTGCACGCGGGTGAGCATCACGGTGTTCAACGCGCCGACCGCATAGTAGACCAGCAGCGAGGCAAGCAGCATCGTCGCGACCAACGGCGGGAAACCGCTTTGGGCGGCGAGCGACCCATGGTCGACCATATAGCCGGTGCCTGCGGGCACGATCAATGTCAGTCCCTGGACGACGAGCGAGAACAGCAGGCTCAGACCGATGGCGGGCATGTTCCGGCGGAGGAACCCGGTCAGGATGGAGACGGTTCCGCTGCGAGGCCGTATGGGAATGGTTGCGCAGCCGTCGTTTGTCGGTTGCGGAATCAGCACCGCGCCAGAACAGTGGGCCGCGAGTTCGCCGGGCGTATAGGCATGGCGCCCGTTCGCCGGGTCAGCGATGCGGAATCGGCCGTATGCGTAATGGTCGAGCACGACGAAATGGTTGTCGTCCCAATGCAGGATGCATGGCGTCATGACGGTTTTCAACGCTTCGGCGCTGGGGGTCGTGACCGCGCGTACGCGGATGCCGGAGTCGGACAGCACCGTTACGATGTTCGCGAGGCTCAGTCCGCCGCGTGGAGCGCCGTACCGGCGGCGCAGCTCGTCCATGGTCACGGGATGCCCGAATGCGGCGAGGATCATCGCTGCGGCGGCCAGCCCGCATTCGCTGTGCTCGCCTTGTTCGATAAACGGGACACGGTGACGACGCCATGATCTCATGCTTGCCGTCCGCGCGCGGGAAGGCCGAAGTCGACGTGCGTGCGGTCACGCCCGAGCGTGGACGCCTTGGTGAACGCCTCATAGTCGTCGAATTCGGCGAGCATCATATCCTTGACGAGGTGTTTGTCGTCAAGGATGATGATCCGGTCGGCCACATTCCAACAGTATTCGAGGTCATGGGTGACGGTGAGCAAAGTGCGCTCGTCGGCGCGAAGCTGGTTGACGTAATCGACGAGCAGCGAGCGGGTGATCGGATCAATGGCGTTGCTTGGCTCGTCGAGCATGATGACATGCGGGTCGAACAGCATGCCGGCGACGATGCCGACCCGTTTGCGCAGACCGGTCGAGAGTTCCGCCACCTTCTTGTCGAGATGCCCCTCCAATTCGAAGGCACGGACGAGCGGCTCATCCTCCAGCCGTTTCGAGTCGACGGTATGGCCGCCGTCCGCGATTCCCTTGCCGGACCGGAACAGCAGTTGCCGGAAGTGGATGTTGTCACGCACGGTCATCGTGCCGACGAGATTGCCGTTCTCGGTCATCTGGAACACGTCGCGCATCGACGGCACCCGACGCCTATCGATCACGCATCGCCCTTCACGGGGGCGCAGCAGTCCGACGATGAGTCTGAACAGCGTGGTCTTGCCGACGCCGTTGTATCCGAGGATCGCCAGCGACTGGCCTTGCGGCACGGTGAAGTCGATGTCCTCCAACACGGTCTGTTTCTTCTTGTAGCCGAAGGTGACGTGTTCGACGGCGATGATGGCATGTTCGCCGTTGTCGGTGCGGTCGGCGTGGTTGATGTGGTCGGCGGTCATATTGTCTTTCCTTGTCGTCGATTCGGTTGTGTTCGTATCCGTCATGTCCGTCATCGCGTTTCCAGTGCGAGTATGGAGGGCGTGGACGGGTCGTTCAGACGAAGCATCGTGTAGGCGACGCCGACCGGCCCTTGGAAGTACGACAGATCCACGAATTCACGGGATTGCCTCAGCCGGAAACGTCCCGACGAACGGGCCTGCGCGATCATGTCGTCCATCAGACGCTGTGCCTGCATGCGATACCATTCGTCACCGTTGGCATTGCCGATGGATATCAGGGTGTCGATCATGCCGCATCGTCCATGGCACACGCCGTCGTCGTCCCAATCCGCGTTCCCAAGCAACGCCGTGATATCTGCCTTGTCTGGGAACGCCCGTCCGTTTTCATCCTCGAAGAAACGTTCGCCGTCCGCGCCGGCAGTGGCCGCCAGCTCATTGCGTGCCCAGAGCACGCCGACCTTCCCACGGCACCATTTGCCGGCGTCCTCCTGTTTCGCACCGCTTCTTCGAGCGTCCGATTTCCGCCAAAGCATTCGGGCGAATTCGGCGAATTCGCGATTCCCCGTCGCCGCGTAGAGCTTCCAGAACGCCACGGCCATGCCTTCCAGTCCGTGCGCGGCACCGGTTGGATACGGCATGTCATCGGATTCGTCGGCGTTCCGCTGGGTTTCGGGAAACGCACGGATGACGGTTCTCCCCAGCCGGCTGGTTTGTTCCACTATGCGCATGTCATGGAATACGTCGTACAGCCGCAGATACAGCATGATCGAACTGCCCGCCCCGGTCAGGTAATCCAGATGGAATGACGGTTGAGGATTGTCGCGCTGCAGGAGCTTCGGCAGCATATCGTCGATGTATGCCGGCAGCATACGAACCGTCTGCGTCATGCAACGGCGAGCTTCGGGCGACGTGATGCCGGCATTGGCCATGCGTAACGCGCAATAGCTTCGCGACAGGCCGGAAGTGAAGCCGGAATACGTAATGCCTCTGTCCTTGCGGCGCATCAGACTCCGCATCATACGCGTGCACAGGTCACGCCAGCGCTCATCGTGTGTCCGCCGATACAGTTCGGCGGCGAACATGCCCGTCCCGGCCATGCCGTCGTAGAGTCCCGAAGTCGGCGCCCCCGGTTCGTACCGTTCATCCACGGTCTTGTCCGCGGCCATGGTGTCGGATCGGTTCGCTGTAAGCCATGATACGGTGCCATCGGTTTCCTGGAGGATGGCCGTGTCGGCTATCCTCGTGCCGAGTTCGATTGGGTAATGCTCCGCATCCGTGTCCGACGACACCGAAGCCGTCGGATGCGCGTCCTCCATGCCGGGTTCCATGCGCAAGGCGTTGCGGATAATGCGCGATTGCAATGCGGCCTGTTCGTCAAGATGCCCGATGGTGTCAAGCACCCGTTCGCGTACCGAACGTTCGCAGACGCCGTCAATGGTCGTTCCATCGGGAGCGTGCAGATCATGTCCCGTCAGCTGTGCGGTGAACATGGGGATGTCCCCGGCGAGCATCTGCCGGTATTCGCTTGCGAAGATGCGCTTGTCACGGAATGGGTAGACATACAGGTTCTCCAGTATGGCTTCGACGTCCAGCATGTCCTTCAACGCCGACGGATGATGGATGAAATCCGCAAATCGGGCGTAAGCGCTGGTGTTGCGCACCAGCACACGCACGGTCGTATCCTCGCCGGACAGCATCGCATCCCATTCATCCGCGTCGATGGTCATCGCCGCGGCGACCGTATTGCGGAATCCTTGGAGAATCTGTCGCTTGTAATGATACGGATCCACAACGGCGTCATCCAATGTCACCGCGCAGCCGTCCTTGCTGAACGTCACGGCGTTCCTCTCGTAATGGGCATCGGCGGAGTCCAATCCCACCGGGGACGCGACGATGCCGGGCATCGTCTGCTCACCGGTTTCGAAGGCGCTGATGTCGACGGATGTACCGTCGGCCGACATCGCCGTTTTCGCCGGCAACAGACAGGAGGATGCCAGTGAATCCCGCAATATCGTGGATACGCGGATGTCGGCATCGGTGCCGTCGGGCATGTCCATGGTCACATGGTTCGTGGCGATCGTCTCGAAATCGACGACCATCGGATATTCCCCGCTGGCGATGATGTTCTCGTGGTGCATGTCGTCGCCGTGCAGGAGCCATACCAATCCGAGCAGCTGACCGTATCTGGTGTAATAGCGCTCCACCTGACGTGCATCCTCGCAGGTGCCGTGTTCCACGAATTCCTCATAGGCGTAGCCGGATTTCGTCAGCACGTCCGACACTCGCATCGGAAGGAAACCCTTCGTCCGTTCGCATCGCCTCACCAATCCGGCGAAAAGCTCATGGATATGCAGGTCACGCGGCTTGTATACGATTTTCCGTCCGCCGATGGTGAGCATGGCCACGGCTCTTCCACCGTCGTGCGCGTCGCCACGGTCGATGGACATATCTTCCAATCTGAAATCATCGCCGACGCCTGCGAAGGAGGCGAGCTCGTCGCGATCCATGGATACGCGGTCGAGCATTTCCTTGACGAAATCGATGTAATGGACTGTCGTCTGCGTGACAAAACGAAGCAGTACCGGATATTTCGCATACATATGGCCACGGTATTCGTCGGTGGCCAGCAGTTCGAAATATCGCCGCAATTGTCGCTTCGCATCGCCGTCGCCCAACGAACCGGCCTGACGTGCGACATGCAATTCCCATATGACGGTTTTCAATCCGATGCCCAACAGACGCTCGACGTATGCGCTCAGGCACTGTTCGATAAGGCGCTCGTCATTCATCGGCAATGAACAGGCCGACATATACGCTTGCAGTTCCGCTTTCACGTACGCGACGAACGGTGCGAAGGCGGTGGCATACCCCGTGCGTTCGACTCGCTCTTCCTCGCTGTCGTAACGGTTCAGAATCGTCTGCAGTTCAACGGACCATGCCGGCTCGACATGGCCGCTCAGTTTCCGTTCCCGATCCGCGATGACGGTTTCGACCACGGATGCGTCATCGCCGAGCGCGTCGGCGATGCCTTGATAGTCCTCGTCCCGCAGTGGGTTCCGTCGGTTTTTCCATTCCACCGTTGCCGAAAGCATGTCTTCCGCGTGCGATGCCCGATACTGTCGCAAAGCATCCGGCATAGCGGTTGCCGCCATGCACCGTTCCTCAAGGGTCGTGGCAGAAGCCGCCCAGGTCGTTCCAACGTTACCGTTCATGGAAAGTCCCCCTACCGTTCGGCGTGGACGGATTCCGGCAGCTTCCGCCGCGTTTCGACGTATTCATGGAACGTCGCGCAGTCGAACATGCCGCGTTCCCGCCAATACCGCGATTCTGCATCGCTACCGTCTCGTCGGGCGTAGTCACGCTTGTAGGATTGGAATGCCAGCTCCTGCCTTTCGCTGGTTTCAGGCACGACGCCATCCCGCAGTGTGTTCAGCGCCCGCACGATAGCCGCGGCGGTCTGATCGGCCATTGCCTCATCGAATGGCGTAAAAGTGGTGTGGTATGCGGTTTCATCAATGATGATGCCCAGTGATTCCATGAACCGTTCCATCAGTTCGCCGACTTCAAGGAACCCGTTGGTTGTGGCGCTGACCATTGCCATGCCCGGTTTGCCCGCCAGATGGAACAAATGCCCCCAATAGGTGAGTCGATCCATCAGAATCTTCATGTCGCCGGAAACGTTATGGCCATAGGTCGGCGAACCGAGAATCAGATAATCGCATCGTTCGATTGCTTTTTTGACCCGGGCGGAATCGTCCAGTCCGTTCAGCTCGATATGATCGACACCGGTGGAAAACTCGCTCGCAGTACCATCCGACGGCAAGATCGTCGTGTCATTCGGCGTCAGAATCGTCCATTCCGCGTCAATGTTCGCACTGACCGCATCCTGTATCAGACGAACCGACCGCAACGTCTGCGACTGCGGATTACGCGAAGCGACATAGGCCACCATGCTGGTCATGGAAATCCACCTTTCCAAAAGCTTCGAATCCAGTAGATGTCACAGCTCGATATTGGTGTTGATAAAATATCGAGAGAATACTCCGGTTGAAATACCGATGGCGACCACTACCAATACGACATAACCAACCGAGAACAGGCACAGCGGCATCACGTTGACGATCACAAGCATATATGCCAATTGGAGCAGGACCGCAATCAACACCAAAACCAGTTGTGCCATTGTCGGATCGCTGTTCCGGGAGACATAAACCATCGGCATTGCGCCCAAAGAACAGACGATTGTTCCTAAGACTGATACGATAAGAGCACCAATTGCATCATCTGCTCCAGCGGTTATCTGAAAGCCTGATGACAAAACACGCATAAAAGCCAGATTCAAAAGCACGGAAATCACTGTCAGGATAACAGGAAACAGGCATTTACACCAGCAGTAGCTCCAATAGGAACGACCAGACTGTATATAGAGCTCAAACAGTCCATCTCGGAAATCCTGATACAGGATGGAGACCATCACCGAGCATGACGAATAGATGAAAAACGGTCCAAAAAAGACAGCCCAAGTAAATGGGTCTAGAATGCCTGCGCCACTGGCAACCATCTCCACGAATATTGCCGTGACCATAATGATAAGAACCATACCCCAGTTCTTGAATGACTGGAAACATGCCTTGCAGTCACGAAACAGAATCGCCTTCATGCCACTTCCCCTTAACGATAACAAGTGTCAGGTATGGGTCGGATGTTTTACGCAATCCATACCTGACCCATGTAAAGCAACGTTCACTTGCAGTTCCCACAGGATGCAAGTCGGGTGACGACCGTTGCCGAACATGCCGAGAAAGACACGCTCAGAACGGAAACCGCGAACGACAGCGACGCCGGCGCGACGCCATCATCGTTGCGACCGGTCAGCATCGCCATATCGGCCGCCGACAGATCCTCGAAGGATTCACCGACAATGGACTTCTCATTGATGCTCATATAGGCCTCCTTACCTAATTCCTGCCCTTCAGGCGAAGAGCTACTGTAAGCATGACGCGCTTTCTCCCGCTTCGCAATGACTTGTATGCCATTAGGGGACAAGGACTTTTATATGAATCCATGTTGTGCAATGATCATTGACACACCCCGACGCAAAGGAACCCTCATGAGAACACCGCTTTTAATACTTACGGTACTTGGTTTGACATTCGGAGCGTCAGCCAGCACTCCAAGCAACAGTTCAACGGAGGAAGAAATATCAACATATTCACTATGCCCTGTATGGTTTCCATTATGCCATATCAGAAATTAGGTCAGTAGCGGTAACATGCAATAGAAAGACCATTCTTCGCCGTCTTTTTCATATCTGATGAATCCTCCTTGTCCAGATATCAAACGGGAATATATACTTAGCCCTTTTCTTGCTCCCAAAGTCACACATCGCCGACTCTTTTGTCGACATTTATTCACCTGAACAATATCAACAGCATTATTTGAAAATGTGACAATGACGGAATATTCACTTTTGTCAGCATAGCGTTCAATATTCGTGTAAATTTCACGCAACAGGTTAACGATTATTTGATTCCACGAGTTCAACATTGCGCTGGATACACCGCGAAGAGATGAATGACCGCAAAACCCTTTGTCATGCAACCGACGGTCACTTTCACTCAATGTAGCTTGAATATGTTCGGCAAGACTTACATGAAATACATCATCTTGTTTATGGTCATCATCCGATAGATAATTCATAACCGAATGCAGATCTTGGAATATCCTATTGATACCGTTCTGCAATTTTCTCCATCGCTTAAGCTCTTCTTCCTTCGATGCATCAATACCTTCCTGCACTATGACCAACATTCGTGTCAACTCACCAGACATGGCATCATGCATCCCCTCAGCAAGCTGTAAGTTATATCGAACAATTTCAGCTTTCTTTTCTAACTCTTTTTTCTTTTCAAGTCCGTTCCTTTGCCGTAGCCAAACCCCTAAAAGAAACACAAACCAAAGCAACACCACCAAATTAATGGAACCATCGAACGAACCAAATTCACTATTCTCCCGATATATCGCATAATTCAGCAAAGCGCTAATAGACAACAGCACCGTTGCCGTCACACCATTCCACCAAACAGCAGCATAGCCTTGAATCGCAAGAGATACCAGAACACCCCATGACTCATCGCATTGCGATAAGCAAGGCATCAATTCATTCAGGAATGCGATGACGATAATCCCCCATGTTGCCGGTACCGGATATAACGGCAACATACTCACAGCAAGCATGTACACGATGCGAATAAACCCATCATTCAAACTCTCAGGAGAATCAAGAATCCATTCGGCGATACATGCGGCAAGACATGTCATGGCCACTATCGATAGAACAAGATTTTTTTTCGATACTCCCAAGCATTTCTTGCGAACCACAAGTATCGTTTTCATTGCCAATCGTCTCACCATCGTTCCCGCCTCCACCAATAGGCAATCAGTTCGGCTCTGGAAGTAAGATGGAGTTTGTTCTGAACACGGTCAAGATAGGTTTTCACCGTCCCTGCCGAAACATCCATCATCCGGGCAATCTGAGTGGGCTTATACGACTGTGAATATAGTTCCATGGCATATTTTTCCCGTTCCGACAATCTTTCGATTCTATTCACGGGAAGTCGAACCAGACGATGATATGCAGCATCTACATCCTCGAATCCAATAGTCTCCCCTCCTACTCGAACACAGAGAGTATGACCATCGCTGACGAGCTTGACCGCTTTACACAGTGCTGGAAAATCAGCTTTTGACACAATGCCTTGAGCACCACCCTCAGCAGCACGTCGCGCATAGCGAGTTAAACTGAACGATGTCACCGCCAGCAACGGCAACATCCTGTTACGACTTCTGATTTCCCGGCACACCATGTCTCCGGGCATGTCCTCCAGACTCATGTCAACCAGCAGAATGTCCGCTTCATTTGCGGGATCCGTCGCATATTCCAGAGCATCGGTTCCGGTATTCGCCTTCCAAGCTAACCGAACATTCGGCAGATGACGCGACAAGAACGCTGCCAAACCCATCAGCACGAAGTCGTCGTTATCGACTATCGCCAGTCTAATTTCATTTGGGTTCCCCATGGTGCACATGATAGACGTTTTTCGTACGGACATGCCCGCCCCGTTGTCTAATTGAAAGTGCAACACCCGTTAGATTGGAGATTGTCCGGATAACCAGTCCGAAGGGATGTTGCACCTATGGGAGAAGTGTATTCGCACCTGTCGGAAGAGGAACGCCGGGTCATCCGGATCGAGATCGGCAACGGCACCATCATCTGCGGGATCGTTCTGATGCTCGGCCGCAACGCCTCGACGGTCGGCAGGGAGATCAAACGCGACACGTGGTTCCCGTCCAACGAGAACGAGTCCTACCGGCCGTACCGGCCGAAACGGCTGAAGACGGGCCCGTGGACGGGCAGATACTACATCGCCGGCCCCGCGCAGCGCAAGGCCGGCCGCAGGCGCGCCGAACCGCGCAGGCGCCACCGCCTGTCATGCGAACGCCTGTGGGCGCGGGTGGCCGAATGGCTGGGTCGCGGCTGGTCGCTGCTGCCCGTCAGCGGCAGGCTGCGCGTCCTGTTCCCCGACGACTCCGCCATGCGCGTGTGCCCGGAGACCGTCTGCCGTTGGATCCACGCCGACCGCCGTCGCCGTGAACGCTGGGCGCGTCGTCTTCCACGTGGCCACGGGAGGCGTCGCAGGCGTGGCGGCGGGAGGACGTCGCGTTTCCCGATTCCCGGACGGGTTCCCATCTCCGAGCGTCCGCCGGAGGCCGGAGACCGCAGCGGTTTCGGCCATTGGGAGGCCGACGGCGTGATCGGCGCCGGATGCAACCTGCACACCGAGGTCGAGAGGAAGACCAGGTTCCTCATGGCCGGGATCGTGCCCGGCAAGACCGCCGGGGAAAGCGTCGGGGTGCGGCTGGCGATGTTCTCGCCGCTGCCGGCCGGCGCGCGCGGCGGCGTCACGCACGACAACGGCACCGGGTTCGCCCGCCACACGCGCCTGCGCGACGGGCTGGGCATGGACACGTGCTTCGCCGACCCGTACTCCAGCCGGCGGCGGGGAAGCAACGAGAACCGGAACGGCATGATCCGCCGGTATCTGCCCAAACGCAGCGAGATCCGGATGGACATGGCCGGGGAACTGCGGGAGATTGTCGACGAGGCCGACAACCGTCCCATGCGCGTGCTGGACTACCGGACGCCCGCCGAGGCATTCGCCGACGAACTGCTAGAATTGCAGGACCAACAGGGGGTGTTGCACCTCTAAATAGACATCGGGCACACGGTTTGCGCGGCGGTGAGCAGTGAGTGGTGAGTACTGAGCGACGTACGGCAACTCACGTGCGCTCACACAGTGGTGAGCAATCCGCCAAACAACACCACGAGCAGAGCGATGATTTCAATCACGAAGTACAGAATGAAACTTGCCCAGCTTTTGGTCAGTACGTTCAG
>OCPS01000994.1_pt1 | contig 26609 bp, 23 predicted proteins | sample 1538651 | NCBI WGS metagenome assembly OCPS01 (sample SAMN04571715, study PRJEB22368) | human gut metagenome | biome: human gut; material: stool | host: Homo sapiens | place: Luxembourg | collected 2012-09-21 | reverse complement strand
CTGTAAATTTTCCGTCAGTAATGTAGACATACATCCCTTTATCCGTACCCGTACAGGCACAGGACAGGTTATATTCGGCCTTGATTATCCGTTCACATTCATCTAATCCCACCCTTAAACCGAATAATTTTAAAAAGCGTCCTATACGTCCTATGATGTAATAACATCCGTCAGCATCCCTCCTGGCAAGATCCCCTGTAAAAAGGACCCCTTGGTTTTCATCTCCCCTGATCAGATCATCGGCGGAAAAAGCATAGCCTAACGTGACATTGGGCCCCTTGTATATCAGCTGGCCTGTCGCTTCTTTTTCCAGAATAAGTTTTCCCTGTTCGTCGACAAGAGATAATTCTCCATTCGGAATCGCCCGGCCTATACTGCAAATCTTTGAACTTGCTAGATGGGCGGGTAAATAAGCCATTCGGGCCGTACCTTCTGTCTGCCCATAGGTAGCGATAAATTTTTTCCCATTTTTCTCTGCATAGCCGGCACAAGTGCGGAATAATTTTTCATCCATCTTGCCTCCTCCTTGGGTAATTAATTGCAGGTGGGGGAGATCCATTCTGAAAAAACGTAATTTCTGGAGAACTTCGAAACTGTAAGGGACGCCGGTGAAGCTTGTTGCCCGATGTTCCTTCATAAAGGTCCAGAACTTTCCGTCTGTCAGACTTTTTCCTGTCAGTAAGATTGTCGCTCCGGCATAAATATGACTGCTTATCACCGATAATCCCATCGTATAATATATGGGTAGCGCCGCTAAAGCACGTTCGTGTTTATCCAGGCCGAATAATAAAGAGACGTTACGGGCATTTGCCTCTACGTTTTTATAGCTATGTCTCACGAGCTTCGAACTTCCTGTCGAGCCGGAAGTCGGTAAGAGCAAAGAGAGTTCTTTATATAAAGGTGGGGGTGTCATTCCCGTTTTTACCAATATATAATGTTTGAAACCGAATATCACTTCTGATCCGTACTCATGCCCCAAACGTTCCGGCAGCCATAAATATTCCGGTCGGTATGCCGCTAATAGATTCTGAAATAATCCGCTTTCTGTATGACTATGGATAATCAACGGTACGATTTTATTCGAAAGTGCACCGATGTATCCTGCAAATGCACCGATACAATTCTCCGATAAGATAAAAATGAGTGTTCTTTTGCTCAGTACCTCCCCGAAATGGTCACAGAAACGGACTAATTCGCCGTAAGTAAGTGAATCCTCATGATCGTCGATAGCAGCGATATCTGCCGGATTTTTCTGATCGATATTCAAAAACATATTCGAAATGTTTAGATTGCCGCACACCCGTCTACCCCTAAAATCTGTCCGGAAATATAATCTGCTCTGTCTGAGGCAAGAAAAGCACAGGCATTGGCTACATCTTCCGGAGTGCCTAATCTTCCGAGTCCGATCTTTTGGATCCTGACATCGATTTTATCGCTGTCGGTTTCGTATAATTCCTCGAATCTTTCCGTTTTGACAATACCGGGAGCAACAGCGTTTACCCGGATATGCAGAGGGGCGAGTTCTTTGGCTGCAGATTTGGTCATGGTAATGACCGCTCCTTTTGTGGAGGAATAAGCTACCTGTCCCGGAGATCCGATGACACCGGTAACCGAAGCCATATTGATGATCGAGCCGCCTCCCGAACGCGCCATAAGCCGGGAAACGGTCTGAATCATTTCAATCACTGCGAATACATTGACCCGATACATTTGTTCCAGATTTTCACGTAATACCATGCCGAGTTTCTGATTGGAGATAATGGCGGCATTATTAACGACACAATCGATGCGCCCCTCCTGTTTATGTATCCCCATCAGCGTTTTTTTGACCATCTCCCGGTCCGTAACATCCAGTAATACCGGAATAACTTTGGTCTGGTATTTTTCCGCCACGGCACACGTCCAATGATCCGGTTCGTCCCATTGAATATCTCCGGCATAAACAATAGCACCGTCTCCGGCAAAACGTTCGGCTATAGCACGTCCGATTCCGCGACCGCCTCCTGTAATCAGGCAAACTTTATTTTCCAAAAATCTTTTTATCATAGATCAATCAAGCTAATGTCATTCCCCCGTCGATTTTCAGTGCCGTTCCGGTCATCCAGGATGAAGCATCTGAAAGCAGGTACACGATAGCATAAGCGATATCCGAAGGTTGGCCATAACGTCCAAGAGGATAATTTTTTTTGTCTTTTTCCAGTTGTTCCCCGGATAACTGACCGGATCTGATCAGATTTGTTTCGACCATACCCGGATTTACGCTGTTGCATCTGATCCCTTTACCGCCTAATTCCAACGCAGTTGTTCTCATAAAGGCATCTATTCCGCATTTGGTCGTGGCATAAATACCGTTGCCTGCGGATACCCTGAATACTCCTCCGGCAGAGGCCGTAAAAACAATGGATGAAGGATTCTTCATTTTCTTCTTTTTTATCAGATTGCGGGTAAGCATCATCGGAGCGATCAGATTGATCTTTTGAATACGTTCGATGATTTCTGTCGTTAAAAAGGGAGTAAGTACAAGTTTCATTATCCCTGCGTTATTGACACAACCATCCAATCGGGGTAAACGATCGGCCAGCGACTCGATTTCCTCTTCTTTGGTCAGATCTGTGACAATTCGGCTAGGTGTGCTGTTTTGTACCGGCAATTGCCGGAAGGTTTCTTCCAATCCATCCGGATTGATATCCGTGATAACGACTTCAGCTCCCATCCGGCAGCATTCGATGGCTGTTGCACGTCCGATACCGGATGCCGCACCGGTAATAAGGACAGTCTTACCCGATAAAGAAAACGGATTATAGGTCATCGGACTTTATTTTTTACTTTCGATTGTATTGAATAATTCTTCGATCGTACCGACATTTTCAATGTCTTTTCCTTCGATAGTGATTCCGTATTCCTCATCGACCATCAGTATGACCGATAAAGCGATAAGCGAACTCCACTCTTCCAATTCTTTGAATTTTGTCTGAGGAGTAAATACGTTTATATCGGTTTCGTCGAATAGATTGGCAAATAATTCAATAAACTTTTCCATAATATTATTCTGTTAATTTTATAAATAATCGGTTATTCACTGTAAATCTATTTTGTATTCTTCCGGGTCAGATCGCTTTTCATCAGATATCTTTCCCTGCCATCGGGTAAATTAATCGTTTCAATGATAACATCTTTGTGTAATTTGTGATAGGCCAGTACTTTCTTATTACCGGCATCGACTTCATAAAAAACTTCTTTTACCCCCAAAGCCCTTAATACAGCTCTGTAGGCCATGTTCATTTCCACACTGCCGACCGGGTCTTTTTCGGCTGCCTTCCAGGCCCAATATTCCCCCCGGACTCCTTCCGACACAAAATATTTGGTCGGGGAAGAAGTGTGCATGGATTTATATCGGTCGAATAAAGGTTTGATCAATTTCGGATTTGCAAGGATAGAAGTAAATGCAGCGAAAGCCAGTTGAACCCTTTTTCTCCTCAGATTGTCCATCTGCGCTTTTGCATCCAGGGTACTACTGTTAAAACCGACAATCTGGCCTTTTTCGTTTTCTGCACAGATAACCACTTCATTCGGATCATTCAGTACTATTTTGTAGTATTTTTTCAAAAAAGGCTTACCCATCATGGCAAAAATCCCCGGAGCCCCCTGTTCCCGGATAGAATAATGAAGGTTTGCTATTTCTTTTGCATCGCTGGGTTTTGCTAACCTTAGTTTGTATTTAGCCATATTCTGAAATTATGAGAGAAAGGAATTAAATAAATCAACATTAAAATCTGAGTAGATATCTTTTCTTGCATTGTCTGTGTGAGATCCTGTCGATATGAAATCTTTCAAATCTTCTTCCTGATGAATATAATAGAATCCATCCGGTTGGGTAGGGTCATATTGCCTTAAAACGAATCCTCCAAAATTAATTCTTCCGACTTTTTTACCGATTGAAAGAGCTTCGTATAATACCGTTGAATTTTCTCCGATTATGAAATCGTAGGATAAAATGGCGATATTGGAATTTACAGGACTACTGACATCGAGAATGTTGGCATATCCGGAAATCATCTCTTTTTGTTTATCGGTAAATTTCTCCTGAGGATGTCGTCTGATGTGAAACTTGTATTCCGGAAAATGATTTGCAAAATAGATAACAATATCTATTACTTTCTGAGATATTTCCGGTTCTGATATAACCAAAAAAGTATCGGGAAAAAATTCTGTATTTAAATGTTGTTGTTTGAGATACGATTTAAAAGCCCAACCGATATTTATGATTTTATTTTCCGGAATACCGAATACGTTTTTATGGCAGGCATCTCCGAAGGTCAGAAAATAATCAGGATCAATGTCGGGATTATAATAACCCGAATATAAACAGGTCTCTCCATTGGTTATCCCATGCTGAAATTCATAGACAGGTAAATTCATGCCTTTGGCTGCCAATGACGGCATAAAAAACAATATCCGGCTGACTCCAAAAATTCGTTTTGCGTGTATTTTTTTTAACAGAAATTTAAAAAAATGATATTGTAAAAAAGCTTCTCCCAGAGCAAATAGAATAAACCTCAAACAACTTTTGTCTTTCATTATTCCGGTTTTTATTTTTCGATGAAACTCTCTTATTGTGTTATAGTTACTCAATAAGATAAATGGAGAGATAATTATTCCTAAAATATAGAATGAAAGATAGAAAAAATCAAGATAGAATATATTCTTTTGATGACATCTGGGAAGTTTGTGACAACCTGTTTTTCCGTATTCGATATAGATGTAATTATCCTGTAAATCTGTTTGTGCAATGACCGGATCGACAAATTTATCGATGTAGAAATCTCCTACTTTTTCAAGTCTTGAAAAACCGATTATTAAATTATCGATAAAATGCTTTTTTGTAGTAAAATGTATAAATTGCTTTAAGGATAGACAGGAATATTTTATTATCCCTTTTATGTTTTTGGGAGATTTAGCTGTTGCTCTTTCGTCTATCCCAGTTTCTTTATACAAATATTGTCTCCTGATTTTGTATCTGATCACGTTCCACAACGGAATCCCCCAAACTTTATATCGATAAAGATCAAGTTGCTTTTCCAAATCGACAATACTCCTGATAGCTTCTTCGTGTGTTTTCATCTTATAAAGAGCTTTCACGACAACTGATTTATCACACTGGAATATGAATCAATCATGGTTTTCACGGTAAACTTTTCCAGAAATATCTGATAAGATTTTTCTCCCATCGCTTTCCAGTCATAATTATTTATGTTCGATATAAAATCACACACTCCTTTGGTCGAAGGGTCTATAAAAATTCCGTTTACACCGTTTTCAAGCATTTCCGGAATACCTCCGACCTTTGTTGAAACAATCGGTAAAGATGCTCTCATGGCTTCGAGAATGGAAATCGGAAAACCTTCATCCATACTTGGAAGTATAAATATATCACTTTGGGAAAGATAATGAGTAATATCATTCGAACTACCACAAAATGTGATGTATTTTTCAATACCATAATCAATTGATAACTGTTGAAGTTCATTTTTACTTGTTCCATCTCCAACAATTGAAAAATGAATATCGGGCAAAGAACCGGAATGCTTCAACGTATTTAAAGCTTCAACGATAAATTTCTGTCCTTTCCTTTCGTAGATCGTTGCAATACAACAAATTTCAAGATATTTTTTTTGATTTTCCTGTATATCTATTTTAGGGATGATAGCTATTCCATTCCACACGTGAAAAATATTTTCCTTATGAAAATCGGGATATTCTTTAAGAAAATTACGGCAGGGAGTCTGTGCGACAAATCCTAGTTTATCGACTTCTGATAATACTCTACTTTCAATATGGAGTAAATACTTATAATATATTGATTTTTCAAAATTTTTATAATCTAATTTGTAAGAACTGTATATATCACCGCAACAATGTATAATAAATATGGTTTTAGCTTGCGATTGGCATTGTTTTAAATATTCATAACATGTAAATATTTCATGTATGAATATAATATCATATTTCTTATTTTGATTTACAAAGTATTGAACGATCTTTTTTGCTGGTCTTATACTGGCAATATATATTTTTAGAAATGCAAATAAGGAATGTTTTTTTGCATGTTTTGTTATAAATTGAGAGATTTTTGATTTGATTCTTTGCTTTAAATTATTTGATCGTCTGGCCTCTTTTAAAATTTGGGATTTATTACATATATTCTCACGGGAATATACAGATAGTTCGATACCATTTTTTTTAAATAGGTCTTTATTTTCTGCAAAAGATCTCATCACGGCGCTGACTCCGGTTAGATCTGAAATATTCTTACTGTATATTAGTGCTACTTTTTTCATCTGTAACTGGAAAGATTTGAGGAGGTTTGTATTTTTCTTGTTTTATATTTACTGTATAGATAAATAGATATCAGAATCAGTATAACAGCTAAAGAAAAGAACTCAAAAATAAATTTTATAGCTCTGGCTCTGGGAGCAAAAATGATATTATTGTACATGATAAAACCAATGGCTGTCCACCAAAACCCCTTGTGGCACCATTGGGGAATAAGTGCCAGAATTAAACCATAGATATAGCTGAAAATAATGACACCGAGGTAACCGAAATCTTTCCAGGCTTCTGCGATATAAGAACTACCTAAACCACCTCCGTTTTGATATAAATTAGGTTTGACTAAATACGTCAAAGCTGCATCCAGACTATGATCATCCAATGCATGTTCAATAGATTGAGATTTTATAGGTTCCTTATCTCCGAATACCTGTGCTATTTTATTATGATTAAAATAGTTAATAATATCACCGATGGAATAGACTTTTCCCTTAGGAAAATAATCTTCGTATTCATAGGTATATCCGATCACCTCTACACTTACTCCCTGCTGATATATAAAACTTAATATTAAATTTTTACTATCGATAACGTTACTGTCGGTACGGATATAAGCGAAAATATATAAAAAAGAGACCAATAATGGCATCGATATTAACAAAGAGATAATCCCTTTTCTGCCAATCCAGGGTTTATTTCCTGGTCTAATTTTATTTCTAAGAAATAAATAGGTAATAACAAACAGAAAATTTAAAACAAAACTACCTCTTTGTCCGATTCCCATGTAGGAAATCCCATTGAACAAATAAAGAAAGATGATGGGCCGGCATTCTTTTTTGGAAGGCATGGTTGCCAGAAAAAGATATACACAATAATCGAATAGGGCACCAGCCAATATAACGGGATAGGGTAAGTTCGATTCAAAATCAACATAAAAAGCAAAGTATCCGTTGACTAATACGAACCGGATTTGTTCATAGATGACAATTGAGGCAAATAGAAAAGTAAAATAAGATAACTTTTTCGTATATTTTCGTATTGCCAACACTCCGACTGAATCATACTGATAAGTTATCGGTATGCTGCTATCTTTTTGGGCAGCTCTGTGATAGCCCAAATAAATAAACAATAAGGCGATAAAAAGGCTCGTATAAATGTGATAATAGGTTTGCGTATGAAATTCTGCCCCGCCAATATTGACAATCAGATCGTTCACATCGGTAAATAGGGGCAAGAGAATACGTCCCATTAGAAAAGTGAAGAAAGCAACTAAGAAAACCAATAAAGTTATCCGGTCGTTGATATTCCGAAAAGTATAGATACATTGGTATGCAAAAAGAGAAAATAGAGTGGTAAGCATAACCATCTCATTTTCCCCCCAATAGCCCATTATAAATACAAACGAAAGGAAAAGCAGAAATAATATACGAAAAGCTTTATTCATAAATTCTAACGATCCTGAGGTATTTTTTTAGAATAGAATGAAAGAAACTCCTTTCTGTTTTTCCGATTCCTATCCAATACACAACTATACCTGTAATTATAATTGCAATAAGTGAACTTAGAATAAAACCGCCAGTATCTGAATTCAAGTTCATTTTCACCCATATAGAACCTGAAAATGCTAAAACCGTTACGGCTAAAATCTTCAGAACTACATGAAGAAAGTAATAGAGTGATGGAAAATTCATAAAATATCTGACGTAGACCACCCGGATAATTGCTGTCAGCAAATTGATTCCTGCTCTTATTCCCAGTACATAGTAGGGAGATTTTCCGATACTCAGTAAATAAAGGGAGAGGGGAATATTGCAGAATATCAGTGCACTTAACCAGATGTTATAATTTTTAATTTTGCCTGTCGAGAATATTAACGTATTTAATGGTGCCTGAAAAGCATCTATCAATTGATAAACGACCATCAATTGACAGAATCCGACGGTATATTCCGGAACATTTTTCAACCACAATTTCAGAATGATTTCTGTATTGATCATGAAAGGCACCGCGAACAATAACATCAAATAATAGGAAAATAACGATGCTTTATTTACAAGATTATTCAAATGCAAAGAGTCTCCCACTGCATGTAATTTCGTAATCTGTGGGTTAAAAGCTATCTGGAAATTGGAAGAGAAGGCATACACCGCATAGCTCACTTGATTTGCAATTCCGAATGCCGCATTGGATACGACACCATTATACATATTGAGAAGAATATTCCCTCCCTGTTGGGCACTGACATTCGAAATTCCTCCTAACATGGTCCAACCCGAAAATCTCATCAGCTGCCAATACAGTTTTTTGTCCCAAAAATAAGTGTAATTACAGGTTAAAAACTTCTTACAGCAATAAATTTTATAGATGAACGTACAAATGATTGCCACTCCGCATAATAATATAGCATACAGGATTAATTTATCCGAAGGACTGATACATAAAACATAAACAATCAATAGTTTAAGAATGGATTCGATAATGCTGATATAAGCATAAAATGACATATTTTCGTAGGCAATAATGGAGGCATTGTAAGGGATACGAATAAGATTTACAATAAAAGTCAAAATCGAAAATTGATACACCCAATTGGCTGCCAGCATTCTGTTGGCCGGAATGTTTAATTGAGTGTTGATAAACCATAATCCGATCGTTTCAGCTAAAAAAAATATAAGTAAAGAAATGGTAATGTGGGTCGTCATACTCATACTGAATACCTTTTTTACTGATTCCAACTCCCCTTTTCCCAATTCGTATGTAATATAGCGTTGCGAGGCATTCGTCATAGCCGTTTGAAGAAAAGCCAGCAATACGACAATTCCTGCTATTATATTGTACACCCCATAGTCCTCCACTCCCAGGACATTTAAAATAACTCTGGAAGTGTACAATGTAATTAACATGGTAATAATCATCCTCACATACAGGAAGATGGTATTTTTTGCTATACGTTTGGTATCTTGATGAGACATAGCGATATCAGTTATCAGAAATCAATGTAATCTAAAGTAAATCTAGTTCCTTTCTCTATATCCCGATTTACTTTTTTACCTAAAATTTCTGGTAAATATTTCGGATGAAGTCCGTATCCTGGCCTTACCGACCTGACATTTATTTCCGTAATCACTTCACCTTTTTTCATATTTTCCGCCACATAAAGCGAACGGGAAAAAGCCCTGCCGGCTTTCATTTTATCAGTCGGTTCATAGTTAACCTGTCCGATAGCTGATTCTACCGTCCGGATATCCTTCACCATTTGTGAAAATTCCAGTTCATTCATTGAAAAAAATGCATCGGGTCCTCCAATAGAACGATCCAGAATAAAATGTTTTTCTATCATACATGCTCCCAAACTCACGGCAGTTATACCAGCAATAGAGCCCAACGTATGATCCGACAATCCTACTTTTACTTTAAAGCGGTTCGCTAAATCTGCGATCATACATAAATTAGCTTCCTCTATAGGAGCCGGATAAGAAGAGGTACATTTCAATAATGTGATATCATTATTGCCGGCACTCCGGCAAGTATCTACAGCCAACCGGATATCTTCCTCTGTGGCAATACCTGTCGAAATCACCATCGGCTTTCCTTTACGGGCTGCATAGGCGATCAAATCGACATCAGTTATTTCAAAAGAAGCTATTTTATAAATCGGATTACCTAAAGATTCCAGAAAATCAACGGCACTCTTGTCAAATGGAGAGGAAAAACAAATTAATCCCTCCGCTTTGGCAACATCATACAATTCCCGATGCCATTCCCAGGGAGTATATGCCTCTTGATATAAATCGTAAAGATAACGCCCGTCCCACAAAGTTCCCTGTTTAATTTTAAAATCTTCATTCTGACAATCCAAAGTTATCGTATCAGCTGTGTACGTCTGAAATTTGACTGCGTCTGCTCCGGCCCTTTTTGCAGCACGAATCGTTTTCAAAGCCACATCTTTGCTTCCATTATGGTTTGCCGATAACTCTGCGACAATAAACACCCGGTTATAATTCATTCAAAATTTTAATTAAAAAATAATATTCCTCATTTTCACACTCTATACTGTAACCTGTTTTCTGATGATATTTCAGAGAACGTATATTATTCTTTCTTACTTTAGCTTTCAGTACAGAAATTCCCAAATTCCGATAGATAGAATAAGCATTTTCTTCTATTTCTTTTGCCATTGCTTTACCTACCAAACAAGGATTCATAAATATACCTCTCTCTGCATAACCCGAATCCATTACATGTATATTAACAGAACCAAGGAAACAATTATCCTTATATACCGCCCAGAAAAATCGGTCAGAAAACGAACGTAAACTATTTACAAAATCAAGATGTGACTCAAAAGAAAAAATAGTTTGATTACTCATCCAACAACAAATCCTGCTATCTGTCCGTGCTTGCCAGACTTCCAGATGCTGTGCCTCAGATAAATTCCGATAATCAATAAAATGAAATGTACCAATCCGGTAATTCTTAAAGCATAAAGTATGAAATAATTCGATATAATGTTTCCGTATATTCCCTTTCTTCCATGTAGCCGGTGCGGGCAGATGCAGTACCTGGTCAAGCCGTTGCTTCAATCGTTCATCTGAAAAATCATCCAATGGCAACGCCCTGCCACTTTTCACCAATTCATGATAAATTTCTACCTGATTATCTACATAATAACCCGTAGCAAGAACCGTTCCACAAGCCAGTGCTTCAAAAGACATCGTACTGGCAGGCAATAGGGCTAGATCCGCTTTACAAAATAGCTCTGCTATTTCCGCAGCTCCGAGATTCTTACGATAACAAAGACGGGGATCACAGAGATAGGAATGTTGGTAAGCATCTCCGATAATAGCCGTCACCTGTTCGATATCGGGAGTCGCCAACAACAGTGAGCAAACCTTACCGGTCAGATTCCAATGATCACAACCTCCAAAACCCAATACGACCTTTTTAACGCCATCGGTAGAAGCCCTCTTATTTTGCTGACATGTTAAAAAAGGAGCACGCAATAAAGCCCAATCCAAGCCCAGGCATAACCTCGTATAAAATTCCGTGTCGAAAAGATTTTCATTCGTTAAGCCATGATTAATCACAACATCTGCCACATAATGCTTATTGTGCATATCGTCAATACACACGAGTCGGCATCCCTTCGCCCGGATCTTCTGTTGATAATCCGTATCATAAAAATAATTATCCAACACCACTATTTCATCTCCATTCAACATGTCCAGAAACAGCCTGAATTTTTCCTCTGTTGCAGGAACTTCTACCAATTCACAAACTTTGGCAACTTCACTTTTCTGATATATTGTCGGAGCTTGTGTTACAAACACACAAGAAAAATCATCTTTCAACATATCCGCTAATGCTAGCGTACGGATAAAATGCCCATACCCAATTTCTGCTCCGGCATCTGCCCGAAAATAAATTTTTTGCACAATACGGATCTATGATAGAATTATCTGAAAATTTAATTCAAACGCTTAAAACCGCTATGACATACCGGACCTTTCAGTTCCTTCATCACATCCCGTCCATCTTCGAACTCCCGGATATCGGCAAACAACTTATCCAGTTCATAAAAATAACCATCCAAAACTTCCGGAGTATGTTCAATACAAGCATATACCGAATTTCCTGCTAAATATCCTTTAGCAAGCATTTCCTGGGTAATATAAGTCTTATAAGCCAAAGCATTTTTACTTTCAAAAGTATAACCTGCTAATGCCGGTATTCCCCACTGTGTTATTGCCACACCATGTTTATCAGCTAGAGTCTGCCAACGTTGTTTGATCTCTTTTCCTATTTGGGTGATAATATCCCAGGAATGAATACGCTCCATCACCTTCAAACTGGCAATAGCTGCCGCAGGACCGATTCGTTCTGTCCAAAATGTACTGCTTATAAATGTTTTCTGGGCAGCTTCCATAATTTCTGTCTTTCCCACGACAGCAGTAATGGCATATCCATTTCCCAGTGTTTTACCGTAAATGGCCATGTCCGGCTCCACCCCATATATTTGGTAAAGGCCACCAAAAGTCTGACGGAAACCACTGGTACACTCGTCAAAAATCAGGATGATATTACGTTCCGTAGCCAACTGTCTTACTTTTTGCAGGAAATTATCTTCAGGCCCCATATTCCGGCACACCTCCATTTTTATCGCAGCCAGGTCATTGTGATTTACAATATCCAGCAATTCCTCGAAATTATTATAAGTGAACGGGATCGTACTACCTCGTAAACCACGGGGTACGCCTGCCGGTTCCAAACCCGGTAACAAATGTCCTGCCAGTGCGTCATTTTCGCCCAAATTCACCGACAAATACCAGTCATGCCAGCCATGATAGCCACAAATAGCAACTTTATCCTTTCCACTGGCAGCACGGGCAATGCGGATAGCTATCGAATTCACCTCGCCGCCACTGCGGGAAAAACGGACCATCCCGGCCCAGGGATTCAATTCAATTAACTTTTCGGCTAATTCCACCTCTTCCGGGCAGCAAAAAGTTGACATATTTCCATCTCTCACGACTCTGAATACAGCGTCATCCACTTCCTCATGACCATATCCCAAGGTATTGGTACCTATTCCCATAATAGACACGTCAGTATATTCTTTACCGTCCAGATCCCATACCTTACATCCTTTCGCCTTGCTGAAATAAGACGGCCATTGATCCGGTAAAAACATTTCCGGACGTTTGGATAACAACATGGTTCCTCCCGGAATCAAACGTTTAGCTTTTTTATAAAGTTCCTGACCTTTTCCCATGATCTTATTTTTTTATTTTTACATCATTCTTAATTGATTTTTCATACCCTTCATTCCGGCTGCAACCTTGATTGATAGCACGAATGCTTTTCTGTTCCTTTAGAAAATTTATATAATCCATATAAGGACGATCAATACCCAATACCTCGATTACCTTACGGACCAGTTCGAAATCCTCTGGCGTATCCACTGTTATTCTTTCTGCTGACAAATCTTCCGTATTATAATAATTATCCGAAGTAAACATGGCTCCGCCCTTAAAAGTCGAGTTTTTCCAAAGATAAGGAGTGACATGTTCCCGTTCGCTTTTTAATGTTGCTTCTTCATAGGCTCTTTTCAACGCCGGAAATCGGAATACTTCCGTATCTATCCCATCCGGGAAAGTCGGTTCCAACACATTGGAAACATAGTCACAACCGGATTCCAGGCATTTCTGTATAACAGCGTCAATTACAGCAGGATCAATTAAAGGACAATCAGAAGTCAGACGAACTACATAATCCGGACATTCAGGCTCTGCCGCTTTGTAAAAACGTTCCAGAACATCGTCTACAGAACCTTTATAACATTCCACACCCAGCTTATCGGCAACAGCTACAATATATCCGGCACCTTCCTCATTGGTTGTCGCCACTTTCAGTTTGGATATTAACTTCGATTGCAGAATCCGGCGTAAATGAATTTCCAGTAACGTCATTCCATTTACCTTTTTCAGGATCTTGGCAGGCAAACGGGTAGAACCATAACGCGCCTGCGTTATTGCTAATATTTTCATTTCCAATTCCCAGGATTTAATAATTCTTTTTCTTTTACATCAATGGACAATTCCACTTTCCTCTCAGAAATATTCCGGAGATTATCCTGCAATTGCCCGACGGAATCCACTCCGATCAATACTCCGTCAATGAACGGATTCTGCAAGTTGAAGTTCAATGCCACTTCTGCAACCGTCATATCTGTTGCTTGTGCATAATCATCCAGTTTGGTAAGATAGGGGGCCAAAGGTTTCAGCTTTTCAGGCAAACGTTCACGGACCATAAAAAATACCCCCTGCAGAAAGGTACTGCGTACATGAATTTCTACACCACGTTTATGTAACAATTCCAGATAAGGTTCAAACTGACGGTCAAATACATTATAAGGAAATTGAACCAGATCAAAGGGCACATCATCAGTCAATAATATTTCCAATTCAGATGGGGAATACAATGAAAAACCGATCTTCTTTAGTTTCCCTCTTTCTTTCAAATCCAGAAATTCTTTCCATATTTCTGGATTATTCTGGTAAACTCTGAAATGATGAAGTAAATACCCATAAACAGAAGATACGTGTAAATCTGTTAATGTCTGATCTAAAACAGTTGCTACAGACTTACCAGATTCCGGATATTTGGAAATAATCTGAAAAGAAGAATCACTTGCAGAAAGTACTTTCCCTAAAATATATTCTGCATTTCCATAAGCAGAAGAGGTGTCCAAATTCGTGATCCCGGAATGATAGGCCAGATCCAGAATTTCTAGAACTGTCTTTTCATCAGGACGTCCGGCTGAATTTATGCCATACTGGCAACCGAACTGAACAGTACCCAATACTAATTTATTGTTCATGGTTTATTTATAGAGCTAATACAGAATATAATACCCTGTATCGCTTTATTTATTGAAATAGTACTCTATTTTTTTAATTACATATTCCTGTTCTTCGTCCGTCAAGGTTGGGAACATCGGAAGACTCAAACAGCGGCTGTAATATTTCTCGGCAACAGGCAAATCACCCGGTTTATTGCCTTGTTCACGATAATAGGGCATTAGGTGTAACGGGATGTAATGTACCTGGGCATAAATGCCATTTTCATGCAAATAATTATACAAATCTAAACGATCAGGCACTTGAATAATATATAAATGATAAGCATGAAAAACATCGGGCGAAGCATAAGGTGTTTGAATGTCTGCTATTCTTTTGAACGCCTCATTATAGCGAACAGCTATCTTCTGACGACGTTTCAGCCCTTCATCGGCACGTTTCAATTGCGACAATCCCAAAGCTGCTTGAAAATCAGTTAAACGGTAATTATAACCCAATTCCTGCATTTCATAATACCATCCCCCATGATTTTCATGTAAACAAGCCGGATTTTTAGTAATACCATGAGTACGCAACAAAGATAAGCGATCAAATAATTCCTTATCATTGGTTGTCACCATTCCACCTTCTCCTGTAGCGATATGTTTCACCGGATGAAAGGAAAAGACTGTCACATCGGCAAACTTTCCATTTCCGCAAAACTGTTTTTCACCATTGCTATCTATAAAATATCCACCTGGAGCATGACAGGCATCTTCCAGAAGCCATACTCATCTGCCAGTTGTCGGAACTCCTCCATCTGGTGAGGATAACCTGCAAAATCTACCGGAACAATTCCTTTAAAAGTACTTGGGGGATTCGTTTCTAATAACCGACGTAATTTTTTAATATCCATTAAATAAGTATCCGGATCAATATCGCAAAATACGACCATTCCATTACAATAGCGGATACAGTTGGCACTCGCCGCAAAAGTTATAGGTGTCACGATCACTTTATCACCCGACCTTACCTGTAAAGCTGTGGCTGCCAAATGTAACCCTGCGGTGGCGTTACTGACAGCAACCGCATATTTTGCACCTACATAGCGGGCAAATGCCTGTTCAAATTCTATAATTTTAGGACCTTGAGTCAAATAATCTGACTTCAAAGTTTCTATTACGGCCTGTATATCCTCATCTGTAATATGCTGATGGCCATAGGGTATGGCTTTCATGTTCATTTTACCTTAAAATTTGGGTCGACAAATTCTTTGATTTTGGTTCTTAAAGATTCTACAGTTTCCCATTCTTCATTTTGGTCGGAACTGTAATGGAAACCTTCTGGAACAAGTTTTGCCTGGTGGTGTTCCAAATATTCCTCACGTTGATGTTTAAAAGAAACCGAAGGTAAGATAGCATAATACCTTCCCAAATCTATCGTGTTCATGGCATCAGTAGCGGTTATCATTTCTTCATGCAGTTTTTCTCCGGGCCGGATGCCTACTTCTACCTGTGGTAAATTCGGAGCAATCGCCTTAGCTACGTCCACAATATGATAAGAGGGGATTTTGGGAATAAAAATCTCACCTCCCAAATGATGCCCAATAGCAAACATTACCAGATCCACTCCAGCTTGAAGGGAGATATTAAAGCGGGTCATCCGCATATCCGTAATCGGTAGTTCTTTAACTCCACTATCCCGCTTATTAATAAAAAATGGAATTACAGATCCTCGTGATCCCATAACATTTCCGTATCTAACAACAGAAAACCTAATATCTTTAGAGCCGCTGATGTTATTAGCAGCTGTAAACAATTTATCAGAAGTCAGTTTTGTGGCTCCATAAAGATTTATTGGTGCACAAGCTTTATCCGTCGATAATGCAACTACATGTTTCACGCCGGTTTGTAAAGCTGCATTAATTACATTTTGTGCTCCGTGAACGTTGGTCTTGATACATTCATCCGGATTGTACTCTGCCGTATCAACTTGTTTTATTGCCGCTGCATGAATGATGACATCAATGCCTTCGCAAGCGCGTTTCAAACGTTCCCCATCCCGAACGTCTCCGATAAAAAAGCGTAATTGGTGATAATCTTTTTCCGGATATTTTTGCTTTAGTTCAAATTGTTTCAACTCATCCCGGGAGTAAATAACGATTTTTTTGACATTCGGATAATCCCGTAATATAGTCTCTACAAACTTTTTACCGAAGGAACCTGTACCTCCGGTAATAAGAACTGATTTATTGTTTAGCATTGCTATATAATTTTATTATAAATATTTTATCGGTAAAGTATTAAATATAATATGTTTAAGGCTGTCAGCTTAAAGTGTATTATGAGATGAATGAATCCTCCGGAAAAAACGCTCGTTTTTATTGGTGGAAAAACTGCTGATTACCCTGTTTTAGATTTATTTTGTCCAGACCAACAATTTATTTTCGCCGGGTATAAAGTATTCGGCTTCTTGTTTTGGCAAAATGATTGTATAGCAAATTTGTCGTTTTACTATTTTACCGGCCTTCTGAATCAAATTTTCAAAATAATCGACATCTATATTTTTACCGGCAATTACTAAATCGATCAGATCGGAATCCTTCCCGACAGCAAAATCACCACGTACCCATACTTTCGAAATATCTCCGACCCGTTCAACCACCTCTTCTATAACCTGAGTGATTCCGCTATGCTTTAATACCAACCGATGAATATCATTGAAAAGGGGATGAGCGGAATTAGCATGATATACCTTTCTATTTCCTTTGTTCTCGGCTTTCAGTAAACCGGCATTTTCCAGGTGGTTCAGTTCAAGACGAAGGGCATTCGTCGATTCCCCGAATTCGTCGGCCAGACCACGCAAATAAGCATGAGTAGACGTATTCAGAAAGAATTTCAGCAATAACTTGATACGGGTTTTGGATGTAATCAGACTATCCAGCATGGATTCGTAAAATAAAACTGCTATTTACAGCTTCGCCTGGTAAGTCCCATTTTCCATATAGGACAGAAAGAAATTTGAATGAGAATGCAAAATAGTTTTGTTTTTGCGCAACAAAATTACTCATTTCTTTGGATAATATCAAAAGAAAAACTCATTTTTATCCAGTTATAAATTTTTCCATACGCAATATATCATTAAATAACTAAAAGACAATATATTTGCATATTACATAATATATTGATTATGATAAAAATACCAGGCACTAAATTTTCGCAATCACGGTTTTCTTTTGACTGCCAAAGGCTGGACGTTATCACCTGCATATGACATGAACCCAATGCTGAATGAGTATCAAAATTTGCTTGTCTCATCAACTTCCAATAAAGCAGACCTTAATGTTTTGCTTGATACCTGCGAAGATTATATGCTTAACCTGAAAACTGCCCCAAAAATTATTTCAGAAGTAGTTGAAGCTATGAAAGAATGGAGTAAACTGGGGATATGACTTGAAATCTCTAAACGAGAGATGGATATGTTTACCGGAGTGTTGGATAAACGACGAATAGGTATTGCTATTTAGTTAGTAATAACATGTGAACCGGAGTCAGAACTATATTGGACTGCAATATGCAAAGTATACAGTGCATTTTTGATTTGATCAGTCCGGATTACAACCGATCATCCTCTTCATTTCTTTCTGCCTCATCACTGTTCTTCCACTCCTGTCAGTCAATACTACTATAACTTCCCCCTTTCACTCTATTTTTATCTCCCACCCCAATAGGAGATATAACAAAGGTGTATCGGAAGTGAATCGGTAATAATGTAGGAGAACACCTGAAATACACCTGAAGAAGACCAGAAAAATGCCAATAAAAACGAGCGTTTTTTCGGGGATTATTTAACCATGAAAATTTCATAAAATCACTTTAAATAAAATATTTCATCAAATTGATATTTAGTGTTTTTGTATCTCTTTCCAATTTTGACTTATCTAAATTATTAATAATATTTCCAAATGAAAAATTTTGCATTGATCGGTGCGGCAGGCTATATCGCCCCACGCCATTTACGTGCTATTAAAGATACCGGTAACCGTTTAGTTGCGGCATACGATAAATTCGATAGTGTCGGAATTATGGATAGTTTCTTCCCTGAAGCTTCGTTTTTTACTGAGATGGAACTGTTCGACAGGCATTGTTCAAAATTGAAAAGGACGGATAAACAAGTGGATATGGTATCCATCTGTACTCCCAATTATTTGCATGATGCACATATTCGTTACGGCTTACGGCTGGGTTCCGACGTAATCTGTGAAAAACCTTTGGTATTGAATCCTTGGAATATCGATGCCCTGGCGGAAGTTGAAAAGGAGACTGGGCATAAAGTCAATAATATTCTTCAGCTCCGGCTCCACGAATCCATCAAAGCCCTGAAGAAACGCATCGATGAGGGGCCAAAAGACAAGGTATACGACGTAGACCTCACTTATATCACTTCACGCGGAAACTGGTATTATACCAGTTGGAAAGGAGATATCCGGAAAAGCGGTGGAGTAGCAACCAATATCGGAGTTCATTTTTATGACATGCTGACTTGGATTTTCGGTCCGGTGAAGGAAAATATCGTACATGTGAAAAGTCATGATCGGGTAGCTGGTTTCTTAGGTTTAGAGAAAGCACGGGTTCGGTATTTCCTGAGTATCAACGGTGATAATCTGCCGGAAAATGCCGTGCAGGGGGAAAAACGTACTTATCGTTCCATTCAGATCGAAGGAGAAGAATTTGAGTTCAGTCAGGGATTTACCGAGTTGCATACGGAGAGCTACAGACATATTTTATCCGGAGAAGGCTTTGGTTTGGACGAAGTACGTAACTGTATCAATATTGTACATACAATTCGCAATGCAGAACCGATCGGTTTGAAAGGCGATTATCATCCGCTGGCAAAATTTCCTTTGGTAAAACATCCTTTTGGCTGGGACAGATAAGATTCGGAAAAGTATGGTAATGAAATTGAATATGGTCGACCTGAAAGGTCAGTACGATAAAATCCGGGAGGAGGTAAATGCTGAAATCCAAAAGGTGCTGGACACAACCGCATTTATAAATGGTCCTAAAGTAAAGGAATTTGCTTTTCATCTGGCGGAATATAACCGGGTGAAGCACGTCATTCCCTGTGGTAATGGTACCGATGCTTTGCAGATTGCTTTGATGGCTCTCGGTCTGAAACCGGGGGATGAGGTGGTTGTCCCTGCTTTTACATACGTGGCTACTGCGGAGGTGATCGGTCTGCTCGGGTATACTCCGGTTATGGTCGATGTGGATTATACTTCTTTCAATGTTACCGTTAAGAATATAGAGCGGGCTTTAACTGCCAAGACGAAAGCTATCGTTCCGGTGCATCTGTTCGGCCAGAGCTGTGATATGGAGCCTATTCTTAAATTTGCTTCCGAGCATCATTTATATGTTGTAGAAGATAATGCTCAGGCAATCGGGGCTGAATATACTTTTTCAGACGGCATCAAAAAGAAAACCGGAACTATGGGGACTATCGGTTGCACTTCTTTTTTTCCATCCAAAAATTTAGGATGCTATGGAGGCACTGATGACAGATGACGATGAACTGGCCGAAAAAATCCGGATGATTGCCAATCATGGTCAGAAAGTAAAATATCATCATTCGGTACTGGGATGTAATTCCAGGCTGGACACCTTACAGGCAGCTATTCTGGATGTGAAGCTGAAACATTTGGATGAATACGGTGCTGCACGTTATGAAGCTGCTCAGTATTATACCCGAAGGCTGAGTGGTATCGAAGGGATAATTACTCCGGCTGAGATGCCTTATTCCACTCATGTTTACCATCAATACACCTTAAAAGTGCTGAATGGCCGTCGGGATGTTTTGAAGAAGTTTCTGGAGGAGGGGGGGATTCCTGCGATGATTTATTATCCATTACCTTTGCAACAGCAGGAAGCATTTAAGCCTATTACACGGGCTGCCGAATCATTGGACATGGCTGAGCAGTTGGCTTATTCCGTACTGTCACTGCCGATTCATACTGAAATGACCCCTGAACAGCAGGATCTTGTCATTGAACGGATCAAAGAATTTTATAAATCCTGATTATGAAACAGAAATATTTTGCTCATGAAACGGCTGTTATAGATGAAAATTGTCAGATTGGGGAAGGAACGAAAATCTGGCATTTCAGTCATATTATGACAGGATGTGTGATCGGGACGAATTGCAATATCGGTCAGAATGTAGTGATCTCTCCGGAGGTCGTCTTGGGAAACAATGTGAAAGTGCAGAATAATGTATCGGTTTATACCGGAGTAACTTGTGAAGACGATGTTTTCCTGGGGCCTTCCTGTGTATTTACTAATGTTACCAATCCCCGGAGTGCCGTCAACCGGAAATCCCGGTATGCTGGGACTCATGTAGGGAAAGGGGCGACAATCGGTGCAAATGCTACCGTTGTTTGCGGACACGATATCGGCGCCTATGCTTTTATCGGTGCCGGAGCTGTCGTGACGAAACATGTACCCGATTATGCCCTGTTGGTAGGTAATCCTGCCCGTCAGCTGGGCTGGATGAGCGAGTATGGACACCGGCTTTATTTTGATGCTGAAGGGATTGCCGAATGCCCGGAAAGCCACGAAAAGTACCAGTTGAAGGACGGGAAAGTATTTAAATTATAGTATTCGAATTATTATTAAACCATGTACAATAAATTAGTTCACAAAGAGACCAGATTAGCTTTGGTTGGGTTAGGCTATGTCGGTTTGCCTATAGCTCTTGAATTTGCCAAAAAGATTTCAGTGATAGGTTTTGATATCAACGAGGAGCGTCTGACGATGATGCGCCAGGGCATAGATCCCTGTAAAGAACTGGATTCCGGAGCGTTTGAAAATGCTGATATCGAATTTACCTCTTCTATCGATGAATTGCGGAAGGCTTCCTTTTTTATCGTTGCCGTTCCTACACCGATAGACGATCATAACCAACCGGATCTGACTCCATTACTGGGAGCAACGCGTTCGGTGGCGAAAGCCTTGAAAAAAGGGGATTATGTGGTGTATGAATCCACGGTTTATCCGGGCTGTACGGAAGAAGATTGTATTCCTGTGCTGGAAGAAATTTCGGGGCTGAAAGCCGGTGTGGATTTTAAGTTCGGTTATTCCCCCGAACGGATCAATCCGGGAGAGAAGGTCCATACCTTGCCCAATACGATTAAAATTGTATCGGGTTGTGATCCTGAAGCCCTGGACACAATCGCCAAAGTATATGAACTGGTTGTCAAACCGGGCGTACATCGCGCACCGAATGTAAAAGTGGCCGAGGCTGCAAAAATCATCGAAAATACTCAGCGGGATGTCAACATCGCTTTGATGAACGAACTGTCAATTATTTTCAGCCGCATCGGGATTAATACTTACGATGTGCTGGAAGCTGCCGGGACCAAATGGAACTTCCTGAAATTCTATCCGGGGTTAGTAGGGGGCCACTGCATCGGAGTAGACCCGTACTATCTGGTATACAAAGCCAATGAATTGAAATATCACAGTCAGATCATCAGTGCCGGACGTTTTATCAACGACACGATGGGCGGATATATTGCCAAAAAGCTGGTGAAAAAATTGATCGGTATGGGAAAGGCGATATTGGGGGCGCGTATTTTGGTGATGGGAATGACGTTTAAAGAGAATGTGGCGGATATCCGTAATTCGAAAGTGGTGGATATTATCAATGAATTGAAAGATTTCGGAGTAGAGGTGGACGTGGTCGATCCGTATGCCGATCCGGAAGAGGTCAAAAAGATGTATGGTTTCCGTTTGATAGAAAAACCATTGGGGAATTATGACGCCGTCGTTGTTGCTGTTGCTCATGATGCTTATCAGGGATTGGATGAAAAGTATTTTAAGTCGCTGACTTGCGATAAAGCCGTGCTGGTGGATGTAAAGGGAATGTACAGGGATAAGATTCATGAGTTGAAGTATTGGAGTCTGTAGGAAAATATTCTACCTTTGTCGTAAATGTTTCAAAACAGAAGATGTGAGTGAGAAGATAGAATATTCGATGGTGCCTATAAAAATGGCGGATTTGGCTTCATTTATTGCAGCCAAGAAGAATATGGCCGTATCGGATGCTATTTGTTATTTGTACAATAGTGAGTTTGTCGCGAAGTTGTATGATGAAAAATCGAAGTGGTGGTATCTGGACAATGAAACGCTGTATGAGTTGATGGAGCAGGAGCGACGCAACAACAGCGTGGATTTCTCGGCGCAGAAGGTGCAGTTTGTTATTTTCTGTATTGAGTGCTATGCAAGGAAACACCGTCAGTCCGGTCTGGAGGTATTTGTCCTGTTCAAGGAGAAGGGAGTTCTTGCGTTTTTGCGGAATCATTTTGAAGTGTTGCATACTCAGGGGGATGCTTATATTCTGGAGGAAATAGAATTGTTTTTGAAGAATCGAAAGCAGAAATGAAATTGTATCACGGTTCATCGGTCGTTGTGCGTAAGCCGCTGATTGCGCGGGGACGTAAGACTACGGATTTCGGGAAAGGCTTCTATACCACAACTGATTTCGAACAGGCTGCCCGATGGGCCAGGATTAAGCGTGAACGATTGGGGCACGGCAAAGCTGTCGTTTCTGTTTATGATTTTGACGAGCGATTCTTGGAGGCGGATGAGTTTCAGGTGTTGCGGTATCAGGGTGCCACGGAGAAATGGCTGGACTTAGTTGTCCGGAACCGTAAAGGAGTCTTGGAACATCATTATGATTTAGTGATGGGACCTGTTGCCAATGATCGGTTGTATGCCACGATTATCATGTATGAGAAAGGGGATTTGTCGGTGGAGGCGGCCATTGTGCAACTGAAGACCCATGTCCTGTTCGATCAGTTGTCTTTCCATTCCCGCGAAGCGTTGAAGTGTCTTCGGTTTGTTTCTTCGGAGGAAGTGTGAGGATTGTATTGAAGATTATAGAAAGTATTCTTCTAAAACTTACCAGCCTATTAAGTTGTTATAGGAAGTATTCTAGTTTCTGTCTTTTTAATGCGGATAAAAATTAATAATAACAGTAATACTGTTCAAGCAGTTTGGCTTGGACTTGGAAGTTTTGTTTCTTTTAGTTTTGGCATAATAAGTGCGGCTATTTTAAGCAGGTATCTTTCTAAAGCAGATTATGGAACCTATAAACAGGTATTATATGTTTATAATACTCTTTTAGTAGTTTTTTCTTTGGGATTGCCAAGAGCTTATTCCTATTTTTTGGCGAGAGTACCTATTGAGGCGGGTTATTCTATTGTGCGAAAGATAAACTTGATGTTTTTGATAATAGGAATTGTATTTTCACTATTCCTTTGTATCGGATCATCATTCTTAGCTGATGTTTTGAATAATTCTGCATTAAAAGAATGTTTACAACTTTTTGCAATAACTCCAATATTTTTATTGCCACTAATGGGGATTGAAAGTATTATGGCTACTTATAGAAAAGCGTATATCAATACCATATATGTTATAGGTTCACGTTTTTTTTCTTTGGTTTGTGTGGTATTGCCTGTTATTTTATTTGATTCATCTGTATATGTAGCTATTGTAGGGTTCGTATTTTCTTCTGTGTTATGCTGTATTTTAGGCTTGTTTTTAGAACGAATTCCTTTTAGGCAATTGGTTAAAATACCGACTCAATTAGAAATCAAGGATATATTGAAATATTCTTTTCCTTTGTTACTTGCAAGTGTTTGGGGGATAGTAATAACTTCATCTACACAGTTTTTTATTAGTCGCTATTGGGGAAATGAAACTTTTGCAGAATTTTCTAATGGTTTTATTGAGTTACCGTTTGCAAGTATGGTTATAAGTGCTTCTGCTACGGTTTTGCTTCCCGTATTTTCAAAAATGGTTCATGAACGTTCTACTAACACAGATATTGTTAATTTATGGAAATCAGTTGCTATCAAATCATCAAAAATAATATTTCCTTTAGCCATATTTGCTTGTGTGTTTGCTAAATTAATAATGATATTTCTCTATGGGGAAGAATATATGGAATCAAGTGTATATTTTCAAATCATTACTATAGTTAATTTAGTTCGGATTGTCCCTTATGCTCCTGTAGTACTTGCTTTGGGTAAAGTGAAGGAATATGCTCATGTGCATTTCATTACTGCATTGGGTGTTGTTGTTTTAGAATATCTGATGGTTTTGTTATTCCCTGACAATCCTTATATGGTTGTTTGGATATCTGTTTGGTGTACGATAATTTCACTTTATTTGCAAATAAAAATCGTATGCAATGCTTTGAATATACCTATTTCACAGCTTGTTCCCTATAAAAAATTAGGTGTGATTTTATTGTGCTCTTGTCTTGCTGCAGTATTAACTAAGATATTTTTGTTGATGTTACCAATGTTGTCAATATCATTGTCATTAATAGTGAGTGGGTTGGTATTTGTGATTTTATACATAATAATATGTAAGGTTATTGGAATCTCATACGCAGAAATTGTAATGCCTATTTTAAATCGAAGTGAAGTTCATTAGGATTTTTCTCAAAAATCGATTTTTAAAATAATCTTTTCTTTCTTAAGTAATATTTATGTCTAATTTTTCTAAACAGGAAAATAGGTTGAAATTATCTAGAATTGATTATGTAATAATAATATGTTATTCAGTTATAACTTTTCTTTCGTTTATATTGGATAATCCTATTGTTTATTTGTTTTTGGGTTTAGTGATGTTAGGTGTGTATTTATATAAAATCACTAAAGCGCCAGCAAATGTATTATCTCTCTCATTGTTAGCTGGACATCCTTTCTCATATACATTAGCAAATACTAATATTCCACTTTTAAGTGCAAGTACAATAATTGTTTTAAATATTTTTGCCTTAGTTATATATTTTATGAGAGGTGGTCATCTGAAACTATCTACAAGTAAAGTATATGTATTAGTTGGCTTATTTTTCTTATTTGTTTTGCTTGTTATTAAGTGGGTTCAAGCTGATTATAGCCTTGTTGGATTTGAAATGCTGTATTATTTTATAGGTTTTGGGCTATTATCAAATATTATAATTTTGTTTGTAATAAAAGATTTGCGGGATATTATAGGTAATTTTAAAATCACGTTGATAATATTTGCTTCCTATATATTAGCTATTTTTTATATTTTTATTTACAAGTCTGATCCCAAAAACTTTCTCTATGGACTTGAAAATCCGATAGGAATGAGTTATTTTATTATAACGAATATGCTCTTGCTTTTATTTGTTGTACCTCCATCTAATAAGATTTTTAAGATTTTTGTTATTATACTATCAGTATTGATTACTCTTTTGTTGGGACAACGTTCATTTCTTGTGGGAATGATTTTTCTTGGTGCGATTTATTTTTTTAAACTTTATTCTTCATTAAAAATAAAATTTGGTGTGTTGTGTGGGGTTGTTATAGTGGTTAGTGCTTTTGCTTTGTATTATGAAGGAATCGATAATTATAAACTGAATTATTTTAGTACGTTTTTGTCAGATCCAATGTATTATTTGAATAAAGTACAATATGTTTCTTTTGAGGCTGCACATGAACAACTGGGAACAATTGGTTCACGTTTTTATATGTGGTATTTGGCTGTAACATCTGCTAATCCATTAATAGGAAACGGACTTGGCGATTTTTATACTCTTACGGGTGATATTGCAAAATATCCGCATAATATTTTTGTTGAATTTTATTTCCTTTTTGGTATAGGAGGTTTGTTTGCATCAATTCTATTTTTCTATAAGTCTTTGAAATATGCGATACGAACACTTTCTAAAGTACATATTTTCAGATTTATAAATTCGGATATCATAATCATGTTTCCAATTTTAATGTTTTCTTCTTCGGTTACAGGGTTGTTATGCAATTACATAACCTTTGTAATCTTACAAATCTTGAGTTCAACTTATAAATGCAACTTTTTGGGTGCGGATAATAAGCAATAAAAA
>OCPS01000989.1_pt1 | contig 26749 bp, 19 predicted proteins | sample 1538651 | NCBI WGS metagenome assembly OCPS01 (sample SAMN04571715, study PRJEB22368) | human gut metagenome | biome: human gut; material: stool | host: Homo sapiens | place: Luxembourg | collected 2012-09-21 | reverse complement strand
GCCGAATCATTTTCTCATGAAATGTTTTTAAGGGACCAAAAAGCTCAATTTAAAACTGCTAGGGAGGAAGGACTTGAAGAAGGCTTAGTTAAGGGAAAGGCTGAAGGAAAAGCCGAAGGGATTCAGGAAGGTCAAATTAATGAAAAACTTGCAACAGCTAAAAAGCTATTTGAAAGCGGTCAAAATAAAGAATTTATTAGTTCTATTACAGGACTTTCTTTAGAAGAACTTAATAATATATTAAAATAAACTAAATAATCTTAATTCATAAGGTACCAGCATAGTATTTGTTGGTATCTTTTTTATTTGTCTAACATGATAAATAATTAAAAAATCCGGAAAAAATCCGGACTCTTAATTATTCAATTGTAATGTATTTGTTTTCTTTCTTTGTTTCTTTTTTCATGTTGAGTGTCAAAACACCATCATTTAAAGAAGCTTTTATGCTAGTCTCATCAACATCTGGAAGATAGAAGCTTCGTTTACATGAACGTGTATCGATTTCACGAACAACATAATCCTTATCTTCAACAGTTTGATTATTTTCAATTGCAACAGTCAAATATTGATCATGATAGGATATCTTAACATTATCTTTATTAACTCCAGCTACATTAATATTAAATACATAGCCTTCTTTATTTTCCTTAGCATCGGTTTGAAGCCTAGATGTTGTAAAAACAGAAAGACCATTAAATACATCATAATCATTATTATTTTTTCTTAAAAATAACATAAAAATCAGCTCCAATCATAATTTGTTTTATTATTCAATACAAATAGACTTAGTTTCCTTTTTTACAAAAGGTAAATTAATAGTTAAAATACCATTTTCTAAGCGTGCTTTAATACCTTCTGCATCAACATTTGCAAGTTCAATTTCACGTTTATAATAATTCTCAAAACGTTCGCGAATAACATATTCATCTTTTGAAGCTTCATGTTCCTTAACTTCAATCGTAAGCTTAGAATCATCATAATTCATTGATATGTCTTCTTTCTTTATTCCAGGAAGAGACGCTTCAACAACATAGCCATCATTATTCTTCTTTACGTTTAAAGCAATCAAACCACGTGCTTTCTTTTGAGCCTCAAGTGCTCCTTTTGAAACCTCATCAAATACTTTATTTAATTCTTCAAAAACATCATTAAACATATTAATCATCCTTTCTTGTTGGCACTCTTTGTAGTAGTCTGCCAACCATTTACGAATATAGTATACCACATATTTTGGCACTGTCAATGGTAGTTTGCCAAAATATCATATGTAAACGTTTTCATTGCTTAAGGGCTAAAACATCTTTTCATTTTACAAAGAATATATGTTTATGATATACTTAAATTGTATAAAATATAGAAAAGAGGTTTTTAAAATGAGAGCAGCATTAATTGGATATGGCACAATGGGACGATTAGTTTACGAGGAATTAGGCTCTGAATGTGCGGTTGTAATTGCCCCTAATGGTCCCGATTGTATGAACAATCTTTTTGAATATGAAAAACCAATTGATATTATTATTGATTTTTCTGTACCGGCAAACCTAAATATGATTTGTGAATATGCAATAAACCATAAGACACCCGTTGTAATCGCAACTACAGGCTTTAATCCCGAGCAAAAAAAGCAAATTAAAGAATTAAGTAAAATTGTTCCCGTATTAAAAAGTACAAACTTTAGTATTGGCTCTATCCTTATGAATAAATATATCAAAGAAGTTACACCTCTTCTATGTGATGATTTTGACATTGAGGTTGTAGAAAAAAATCAGTCAAGAAAAGATAATCGGTCTTATTATATGACAGAAAGCATTGTTGATTTGATTGAAGAGGAAACAGCTCTTAATCCAAAATATGATAGAGAATCTAACGCATCACGCTCTGGTAACGAGATTGGAGTTTCTTTAATTAAGGGAGGAAATATGCAGCCAACGCACGAAGTTCTATATTGTGGAGAAAACGAGATTCTAACTATTTCTCATACAGAGCTATCTGCAAATCAATTTGCTAAAGGCGCATATGATGCAGCTTTGTGGCTTTTAACTAAATCAACTGGTTTATATTCAATGGAAGAGTATATTGCAGATAAATTAAATAATAAATAAAATATTATTAGCCTCTATAAAACTAGAGGTTTTTTTATGCATATTAAGCACAAAAAAGAGTAATCATCTTCAATTTGATATATTTTTCAAATTGATAAAGATTACTCATAATTCGATTAAATTTTAAAACTATTAAACAACAAAATACTCTAGCAAAAAAATATTTGAATCAGTTATAATGCAAAACGGTATTTCTTTTTTTATTTCTATTAAACACTTCTTACCTAATCCCATCCTCTTTGTATTAGCTTTATTTTTTATCGTTTTGAATCACATGAATGTTTATTTAAGGCAAAATTTAAGAACGCTTGCATTATGATCTGAATACATAAAGCTTATATCATCACCATTAAGATTTACAATATTATTTACTGATTTAACATCAATATTATTTGATACAATAAATCCATCCACAACCGACGTAAATACGACACCTTGTTCATAAGGAATATCGGCATCTCTGCACGAAGGTGATGTATCATCTGCAATAATACTAAATCCTGAGGTTAAATCATCGTTATTTAGTATCTGAAGCCACTCTGGAAGCTGTTGTTCAGACTTAAACAAACCTCTTTCATAGGAATTAACTAAATCATGATTAAAATCTCCCCCTACAATTACATAATTTCCTTTAGAATATTCCTCACTCATTAATTCATTTAATAGCAAAAGCTGTTTCTGGCGATATACGCCACCTTCATCATAAGCCGATAAATGAGCCGTAATCATTACAAGATCCTTTTCACCAACCTTATATCTTATAAGATTTAAGCACCTATCTAAATCAAAAAACTTAGTTGGAAACTTTGTTTCAACAGGAAGTTCAATTCGTTTTGATTCTTTCATATTAAATCTTGACATTGTAAGAAGCCCACTATTTACAGTTCCATGCATATCATTTAATGGATATGGCAAATATCCACTATGAAAATTAGAAGCGTAACTAATACTATAATTATTAAATGTGCTCGTAATCATTTCATATTGATTTACCTTATAGCTTCTAGTTGATTTAGTATCAACTTCCTCAAGCATCATAAAATCAGCATTTACACTTTTTAATATTTCAATCGAACCATTTGTATTCTTTAAAACATTTTCCTTAGAAACAGCTTTACCATATTTTCCTTTGGTTTTAGTGCCATCATTCATTACTCCTTCATCCATAAAAAACGAATAATCTCTATCATAAGCGCCAAAGCCAATATTATATGTCAAAGCTGTATACTCTTTACCAATTTCAATCTCACCATCCTGATCATTTTTCACCTCAATATCTACATTTCCAATTCTTTTACTTTTAACATTCAATGTTAGCACAAAAATACCACCCGCAATAGTAATTACTAAAACAGTAGATAATACTATAATTAATATTAATTTAAGACGACGCATAATTCATCTTCCTTTCTATCTAATATATAAAATGTTTGTTTCAAACCTGTATCATTAATAAAAGCTTCCTTATATTTAATTAACAAAAAGGAAACATATATATTCCCAAGCACAACAAGCAACATGTATGAAAAAATATTACAGGTAAACTAATCATCAGAATAATAAACATAACTATCATAATTGGTAGACCAATCAAATTCAAAATAAAACCTGTTTTTTTATTTCCAGCATCAATTGAGTAGACCTCTTTATAACCATTTGGTAGTTCTTTATAATACTTCATTTTAATCACACTGGCTTATTTTTATATTTTAAAAGCTTACCATCTTTATAAAATATATCAAGACTAATCATCCTTTCTTTAAATACATCCTCAATAAAAAGATAATCTCCCTCCCACATATTAAGCTTTAAAACTTCTTCCTTAGTAAACCATGAAAGCTCACCTTCATCACATTCATGCATAACGCCTTCAAAACTATGAGATACAAAAATATCCATACTTTGACAAAAATCGCCATGAAAAAGAACCTGTCCAAGATATTTATAATTAAGCAACTTATAACCTGTTTCTTCAAAAACCTCTCTTACACAAGCCTCTTCTTTAGTCTCACCAGGTTCAATATGTCCACCTACCGTAATCCATTTTCCTTTATTAGGATCAATTTTCTTTTTATTGCGATAAAGCATTAAATATTTATCATTTTTTATTAAATAACATACAATTGTTTTTTCCATCATATCACCTAAATCATTCTACTTTCATGACAAGTAAAGTATATTATTTGTTGATGCTCACTTAATTTTATAAGCATTTCTTTCACAAGTGAAAAATTATCACTATCTAATGATTGAAAAACATCATCAAGAATAACAAATGGTCTTTCCTTAAAGATATTATCAATAACACTCAAACGATAGCATAGCATAACCGATGTCATTTCACCACTAGAAAGCTCATTATATTCTTTAACAGTCATTCCATCGCTAAAACTAATATTATAATCATCATTAATCATTACATTAATTCCTAAGGTATTTAGCATATTAGAATAATATAAAAAGCTATCCTTTATTGGCTTTATATACTTATTTTTTATATTTAAAGAAGCCTGCTTTAAAAAATCAATAGTCATAGTAATAATTTCATAATTTTGATTTAATTTTTTAAGCTTTAAAGCTTCATTGTCAAGATTTCGTTCATAATCATCTAAGGCTTCTAAATCATTTTCTAAATTAGATATATAATTTGCAAAAGATGATATTTTACTTATAACCTCATTATATTTATTATGAATTTCTTCTGATGATACTAAATCATTATTAATTTTTTTAGAAGCTAAATCATATTTAACATAATAATCATCGACTTCTTTAGTAAGTAAAGCAATCTCCTGTTTCAACTTTAAAAATGTATTTAAATCAACTCTTGCATTATTAAGATAATTCTCTAAATTATCTGTCACAATTTGATACTTAAGCTTAATCGAATTAATTTTAGCTTCATTAAAATCTAAATCCTTTTTATATTGTGCTTGTTTTTCTTCATTTTCCTTTTGTTTTTTCAAAAGTTCTTTGTAATTGAATATATCCTTCACAATATAATCTAAGGATGTACTATAATCAGAAAGATCATAGCCATATTTTTTAACAAAAGTATCAAGTTCATCCTTAATTAAAGCTATATTTTCCTTATTAATTGCATTTTTTTCATCCAAAAAAGCTTTAGAGCTTAAAACATCATCATATTTTTTTAGTTCTTCTTTGAATAAGGTGATTGCAATATCTTTATTACCATTTAATTCACTTGAAAACCCAAACGGGATAAGAATCTTATCTATATTTAAAACAATGCCTTGTTTTACCATGGTTTGAGAAGATAAATTTTCTTTAATTTCATTTTGAGCATTAGCCTTATTGTTCAAATACAAAAATGCAAAAATCAATACAAAGACTAATCCTAGAAAAGAAATAGCAAATAAATACTTATTAATAAATCCTGCGCCTAAGCCTCCTATAAAAAATACTACTGATATAATTAACAGAATAAGATTAATATGATTATTTTTAATTGGTGTTGCACTTGTATTTTTAATTTGTTCATATTCCTCATTAAGCTTATCTATCTTGCTTAAAAGATCATCTTTATTAATATACTGATACTTACCTAATAAATCACATTCCTCATCCTTAAGACTAAAAGATGTATTCATTAAATTCTTTAAATTTATAACATCTGCTCGCTTAGAACTTATTTCATCATTTGATGGCAAAGCCTTATACTTTATCTTTAAATACTCTAATCTTTTTTCATCATCTAAAGATAACTTGGTATTCTTTTGATTATTTTTTAGCAAATTATTTGTTTTAAGAAGACAAATAAGCTCATCGATTGAAGTCATCGGCATAATTCCTGCTTGATATCTTTGAAGAAGTGATTTCAGCTCTTCCTTTTTGTTTTCAAGATTTATTTTTTTCTCTTCGTAGCAGCTAAAATAAGTATTATTTTTTTCAGCTTCAATGCTTGCCTTATACTCTTTATCAATTCTTAAGCTTTCCTCCATCAATTGGTTATACTCTTCTTTTGCTTTATTTAGGGCAATTTCTTTACTTTTTAAATTACTGATTTCATCCTTAAGGTGAGCAATTTTATTTTTTGAGATGGCAATACTTCCTTTGATATCATTACTTCTTAAGGGCTTATAGCTTTTTTTAAGTTCCTCTAAATACTTCATTGCATTATCAAATGATATTTCTTCACTTTGATCAATACTATAATGACCAAGCTTACTAGTGATATTTGAGGTCGGTTTTATTTCCAAATCATATGGATTAATAAAAATGGTTTTCATAAACGATTCATAATCAAGATTAAATAGATATTCACCAGGCAAAGCATCTATAAGCTTTGTCCCCTCATAAAATAATAAGCTATCATCCTTTTGTTTATTAAAAAACTTACCGATTATGCGATATAAATGATTATTAACCTCTAATTCCAAAGTTCCACCAGCAACACTTTCATTATAGGGAATTGCTCTTGCTCGTAAATTATTTTTTAATGACTTTTTGGGGATACCATAAAGCATAGCACAAATAAAATTACAAATTGTACTTTTCCCATAGCCATTATGCTCACATATTGACAAAAGATTATCTTTAGGCTTTAGAACAAAATTTTTTAAAGTCCCAAAAGCTTTAATTTCAATTTTAATTATTTTCATATGACTCCTTCACGCCCCCCTTTAATGTTTTCAATCCTAATGATATAATTTCCTTCTTCTCAATATCAGATAATTTTTGATTATTTAAAACTGTTCTTACAAACTCACCTTTAATCGATATATCATTTTTAAAATCACCAAAATTAATAAGCATTGTTGTATCAATTACAACTTTAATAAAATAAACATCACTATAATAGCTTTCGATATCTTTTTCAGTCACATCTAATTCTGGTGATACCTCTCCCTTTAAAACAAGCTTATAAATATCATTTTTATTAAATTCTACTTCTTGATTAATTTTTTTTGTTACATCATTAACAGCTTGCGCACCACTAATATCAATTTCAATCTCATGAATTGTTCTAAAACAAAAAGGTACAAATTCATATTTTATTTTATCAAGCACATCTAAAACAATAAATCCTTTAGCTCCTATCTCATCAAAGCCACGGCCCTCTAAACATCCGCTGTAGCAAGCAACCATTCTACTATCAATCCTATATTCCTTATAAGAATGAACATGTCCAAGTGCTAAATAATCAATATTCTTATCTTTTAAGTCATTAATTTTAATTAAATTTAGACCCTTTGTATCCGAAACCATTCCATGAAGCATTACAATATTAAGGGTTTCCTCTTTAAGGTTTAATGTATCATAAAATGAGTTTTGATTACTTGCTGTTATTTCAAGACCAGAAATTACAAGATTATCATATTGATATTTAGTCCATGTGTCATTGAAGTATTTAAGATTTAAAGGAATATCTTCATATAAAGCTTTAATATCATGGTTGCCTTTTAAATATAAAAAATCAATTGAAGGATAATTTCTAATTGTCATATAAAAATTATCTTTATCTTTTTTAAGAGGATTATCCGAATCAAACACATCACCTGCAAGTAAAATGATATGAATATCATTTTTGCAAGCATACTCGCACATTCTCATAAATGTATTTCTTACTTCTATTTTTCTTTCATGCCCAATTGAAGCCAATGCCGAATTAATCTTAGATCCTAAATGAATATCTGCACAATGAATTATTTTCAAATTACCACCTCATTAAATAAATTTTAACACATTTCTTTCATATTTAGATAAATATATTTAATGTTTAAAAATATTTTTGTTATATTAGTGTTATATTTGAAAAAAATTTACATTTTTTAAGCAATAAAATACTTTTTTTATTTATTTTTTTTAAAATTTGTTTTATAATTTATATAACAAAGAGCTTTAATAACGGGAGAAAATTCTCGAAAGAGGATTTAACTTAATATTTATCTTATATATTTTATTTACTTTTGATTTTAAGATAGACAAATCTTAAAATAAACTCAAGCAAGCTTAATTTTTCGGTTTGAGATAAGCTTTATGAAGTAAAATGTCCTGTAGTTTTAAAGAAAAAGCAGGAAAATTACATATATGTCTAGATAAAATCTAAATTATGGCATATATGAAGAAAGGGAATAAAATGAAAAAAGTAGTTAGTTTTATGAAGGTACTAGCATTACTTATCGTACCTGTGCTACTAATTGCGTCTTGTAATGGAAAAAAAGATCCAACAACATCTATTCCAACAGACCACGTGCACAGTTATACTGAAGAGGTTATTGCTCCAACATGTACCGAGGATGGTTACACACTACATAAATGTAGCTGTGGAGATTCCTATAAGGATACTACAGTTGCAAAGCTTGGCCATAGCTTTGGTGCTTGGAAAGTAACTGTAGAGCCTACAAATACACAAACAGGTTCAAAAGAAAGAGAGTGTCAAACATGTCATGTAAAAGAAACACAAGTCGTTCCTGTTAGACAAACAGAACACACACATACATATGACAACTGGCAGGTTGCAAAAAATCCGACCGATAAGGCAGAGGGGCTTCTTGTAAGAAATTGTATAGCGGAAGATAAATCCGAAACATTTGTTCTTCCTGCACTAAACACTACTGACTATACTAAGGGTGATGAATCAGTTGATTCTACATGTAGTGTAGCGGGTGTATATGAGTATGTTTATACAAAAGCTGAACAAGCATTCAGCTTTAAAGTAGCTCTTCAAAGATTAGAGCATGAACTTGAAACAAAGACCAAAAAAGCCACTTGTACAGAATCTGGTTATGTTAGAACAACTTGTAAAAATTGCGATTACAAAGTTGAAGAAACAACGAAACCTCTAGGACATACATGGGATCATGATGAGGCTTCTTGTGATTATGCTAAGACATGTACAGTTTGTCATACTGTTGGTGAAGCTCAAAAGACCCACCACGCTCTAGCTGTTACAACACCTGCAACATGTGAGCAAGCAGGTAAAATTGTCTATACTTGTGAATATTGTAATAAAAAGCTTAGTGAAGAGGCAATTCCAGCTTTAGGTCACGACTATAGTAATTGGAATCAAATCGGTGCTGAACAAAAAAATAGTAAATGTGAAGTTATCCAACATTATTCAAGAACATGTACATTATGTAATCACGAAGAATCCTATGATGACGTTTTAAGAGTTGAGCATAATTATACAAGTGAGGTAACAACCGAGGCTTTATGTAATAAGGCTGGTACAATTACTTATACTTGTTTAGATTGTGGTGCGTCATACGAAAAGAACTATGAAAACACTTCTGCTCATAGTTTTGTATCAAAAGGAATAAAAAATAATATTGAAACATTTAAATGTAGTCATTGCGACGCTACTAAAACAGTTCTTTCTTACAAGGATAAAACTGAAGCAAATGTTAACAAGGAAAATCTAAATAATGAAATTGAATTAAAGAACGCATCAATTGCTCTTGATGAAAATACAGTCAATGCTCTTCCTCAAAATATTACAATTAAAGCTGATACTGTAAATAAAGATGATCTTAGACTTAATGACTCATATGCCGATGCAATTGGTAATAATACTATTTATAATTTCGGAATGAATTCTGGCGAAGATGCTATTTCAAGCTTTGATGGTAAGGTAACTGTAAGAGTTCCTTATGAATTAAAAGCTGGTGAAAATCCGGATGAAATTGCTATTTGGTATATAAATGATGAAGGAACACCAACCGCAATTAAAGCTAAATATGCAAATGGATTTGCGGAATTTGAAACAAACCACTTCTCTTATTACACTGTAATTAGACTTTCTGGTGAAGACAGATGTAAGGTATATGAGCATGATTATATGATAAAACATATCGATGGTGATTGCTTCCATGATTCATATGATTTAAATACTTGTAGATATTGTGGTAGAGTTGAAAAAGCAAATGTAATTCATCATACGGGACATGTTTATATCGTTGTTGAAAATGTAGCTGCTACTTGTGTTCAAGCTGGTTATACAACTTATAAATGTGCTAATTGCGACTCAGAATACAAAACTTATATTCTTCCTGTAGGACATAGCTATGAGCTACAAGACGGTTCAATCAAAGCTACTTGTACAAATGCAGGTCTTGAAAAATATGAATGTAGTGTTTGTCATGACAAATATGAAACAGCTCTTGCCCAACAATCACATCAATTTAATGATGTTGTTACAAAAGCTACTTGTACTTTACAAGGTTATACTACTCATACATGTAAGAATTGTAGCCTTGTAATTGTTGATACTTATACAAATCCAATAGGCCATAATTATATTTCAACGATTGTAGAACCTACTTGTACTGAGCCTGGCTATACACTTAATAAATGTGCTAATTGTGGCGACGAATATAAGACAAACGAAACTGCTCCAAAACATAAATGGAACATTCCTGCTCCTACTTGTGGTGAAGATCAAGTTTGTACAGTTTGTGGTACTATTGGTGCTTCTGCAACTGGTGAGCATACATTCAATGATAAAGGTATTTGTATTGATTGTGGCTATGGTTGTACTCATACATTTAAAGATGCTGTTATAGAGCCTACTTGTACTACAGATGGTTATACAACCCATACCTGTACAAATTGCGGCCTTGTTAAAAAGGATACTACTGTTACAAAGCTTGGCCATGAAGGAAATATCGTTTGTACAAGATGTGGCGAATTAACTGTACCAGAAGAATTCATTAGTAATCTTCTTACCTCTTATAAAGATTATACTAGTGTTACATTAAGTGCCCCATATGCTCGTGTTACTGTAAAAGATATTACTGATGGAGATTTAGAAGCTGATGTTATAATTACAAATGTAGTAATAACTTTAGGTCTTAATGCTGAAAGAAAGTTTATTGGCTATGGTAAAGGTGAACTTCAATACACTGATTATAATAACTCTATTGGTTATACAAATGTTATTTTAATCATCAAAAATAATACTATCTACATTAAGGCTACTGAAATTCTTACAGTTGATCCTGATACTATTTCAACTATTTGGAGTTCTACATATGAAACTTATGATTCAGTTGATCACTACTATGCAGTATCATTTGAACAATTTATGACTGAAGCACATCTTCCAAATACCGATCAAATTGAGGACATTTTGAAAGAATATAAACCACTTATTGAAGATGTAATTACCGTAGTTAATAAGATTTATACAGCGAATAAACCTCTTCTTAAGAAGCTAGCAATTAATGTACTTGATAAACTATTCATTTTAAACAATAATGGTACTTCTTATACTTTAACGCTTAACATTAATTATTTTATAGATATTTATAATTACGCTAAGACACACAAAGCAGCTGAAATTATTGATTATATTTTAGGTACAGGTACTGTTGAAGCTATAAGATCATTTATTGCCAATGCTGATAAATTAACAATTGGAGAGGCAATTGATACAATTATTAATTATACAGGTCTTACAGTTGATGAAATTGTAGAATTAGTTAACAAATACGTTAAACTAGATGGCGATAAGACTATTGAACAAATAATTAATGAATTCTTAGGAAACACTTCAGGTAGTCTAGTTGATTATTTAAAGTCTGATTTATTTAGAAAGGCTAACTTATTTGAAACCATTAACAAACTTCTTAAGAATAATATGAAAATCGAAATAGATTTTGTAAGCTATATTAAGATGGCTCTTGAAGCAATCGATGAATATAAAGATTATACAATCAAAGACTTCATCGAAATGGCTGGTCTAAATATTAATCTTGATGAAATATTTAAGGTGATTGATGGCTATATTGAAAGATATAAAGATATCCTAGATATTACTATTTCAACTGACTATGTTGGAAATATTACTTCTTTAAAAGTAACTACTAAGGGTACTGTAAATGATGATGATTATTGGACAGCTGATGGCGATATTTCAATTGATTTTACATTTAATGATAATGTAGTTATTGAAGACGATTTTACTGGATTAGTAGATAACATCATTAGTCTTGATATCCCTGCTTTATTTAAAGAAAACTATAAAAATTTAGTAAAAGATGATGATGGTAATATAATTGGATTCTTCAGTGAGGACAAAGATTCTGATACAGGTAATCGTACAGAAGGACAATTCACATATGAAACAATTTATACTCGTCATACTAAAAATTATATATACTTTAATAAAAATACATATATCGACAGCTTTACAATAGATTGTGGAAATTGGTCTAAAATACAATATAGTGGCTGCTTTAAAAAAGAAGAAAAATATTACACTACAGTTTATAACACATATTATAAAGGTAATCTAATTGACACTCATACTGAAACAAGTAATCCTAGTTATTGGGAATCTTCATCTAGTAGTTTTACTTTCTTCTTTAATGTGAAAACTCAGAAGTTCATTTTTAATAACTCATATAGAGATACTATGCATGACTTCCGTTTAACTAATCACGTAGATTCAAATGGCTGTGGAACATATGCTACAGATGTTTATGTATGTGCTTATTGTGGATATACTAAGACAAAATATTCATTTGAAGGTCATAAATTTACAGGAGAAGAAACATATGAATTAATTAATCCAAACGGAACATGTAAGGATGGAGTTAAAGTTTACCAACTTTGTGATCAATGTCAAAAAAATGTCCTTAAATATACAAATCATTACCATAGCTCTTGGCATGAAGAGTATAAGTTAAAGGATGGTGCTACTTCTTGTGAAGATGGAATTATCGTTTCTAGAGTTTGTAATTTATGCGGTGCTGTTGATTCTACTTACGAAACGAATAATCATAGAACAACTGAAAAAGAAATAAGTCTTGCAGATTATGGTTTTAAAGGAAATCTAACCATTTCAGAATGTGCTTGTGGGCAAATAAAAAATGCATATTTCAGTGGAGATTATGACAATTCAAAAAAAGAATACCTTGATGAAAAAGTAACAATTGATGGTATTGATTATAATGCTGAAGTGACAACTTACTATTATGGAGAAAACGCATTTGTTATTAGAAGGTTAACTGCAACAGTTGAAAATGAAAATTGTCAGGCTGTTTCTATAACTCTTTATCAATACGGATATAAAGATAATGGTTCTTCTTTATATGAAATAAAAGAACAAAACGAAACATATTCACACAAACCTCAAATACTCGAGGAAACAAAAGAAAATGGTGATGGTACTTCAACTATAACCCAAACTTGGAAATGTACTGAATGCAGCACCATAACATATGTAACAATTTATGAATATGATTCTAATAGAAAACTTGTTACACATATTATTCAAGATTATAGTGGAAGCGGAATGTTATCTTCAATATATACTGAAAAATACACCTACATTAATGATAAACAATTCATTATATTTGTAAGAACTGAAGAATTAAATTCATGGAGTCAAAAAGAAATTAAACCAGATATAGATAGATGTATGCAAATTGTAACATATACAAGTAGCAACGGACAAAATGAAACAACAGAAGAAACACATCATTTTGACGTAACAATTCATCCCGCATCTTGTACTCAACCAGGATATAGCGTATGTAACAAATGTGGAGAAACACTATATGATCAATACCCACATAGACATAAGTTCGATTATGTAGCTGGTCATTGGAAATGTAGCTATTGTGGTCTTGAATCTGATAATACTAATAATGGTGTAATAGCCCTAGAAGAATTAGAATCAGAATCACAAAACACATTATCATATGGATATTGCTTCGATAGATATAGTGGTGTAGATGCTATCTTTAATATATCAGTAATTATTAATGGAACACATTATGCTATTAGTTATGAACCTGATACTACTACACATATTTATAGTGATCATTTAATTTATGGTCAAATTAATATCGATTTAGCCACTTTAAATTCTAAGATTAATACTCTAATCGAAGAAAATAATCTTGAGGTTGAAAGTATTATATTAAGTGTAAATGCTCTAGATGCTAATTCACAATATTCTACTTCTATTACTTTATCATATAGCTTAAATATTTAATTTAAGAGGCATCATTTCGTTTTGAATTGATGCCTTTTTTATTATTTTAAAGCCAATGCTATTCAATCATCAAGAAACAAAGGACCTTTTGGACTGTATAAACAAATATAATCTACAATCTCTGGTTTTAAATAACAGATTTGCAATATTTTTTGACAAAATTTGACATAAATGATTGTTTTTTATATAATAAAGTGAGATTATTTTCAAATCCGGAGGTTAGTTATGAATAAAGTTAGTGTTAGATGCCAAAAACAAGCTTCTGCTAAGTTTTATTACGCATCAAAAAGAATGTTTGCTGAACTAAAAATTTTAAAGGTGTTACTATATATTTTAGCTATAGTACCAGTTGTTTTACAATTTATTCCTGCTGTAAATTCTAACGAAGTAATGAGTTTTGCCTATACCGTTATTTCATTTGCCCTAACAATTTTAAATGAGGTATTATCTGCTTTTTTTAACAATCACAAAGAAAGTGCCATCCTAGAGCATCAACTATATGAATCAGAAATTACAGGCTCAACATTTTCCAAAATTGAATATGATCGTGAATCAACAAATAGTTTAAATGAGCTTGCAATTAGAAAAGGTCTTCCTAAAATGCATTCACTTGAAGAAAGTGGGAAAAAATATCATATATCAAAGGTGCCTGATGATATATCCGACGACTATTCATATTTATATTTATGTCGTCTATCTGCGGCTAAGACAAATTATTTATTAAGTCGTATATTTGTATTCTATGCTATTTTACTTGGAATTGTAATTTGTATTTTTACAGCTTGTATTTTTTGGAAACAAAACACAGCTGATTATCTAAAATTAATAATTGGATTTTATCCACTAGTAAATCCATTTATAAAGAATTGTGCTTCTTGTAAAAAAACACAAAAGAATTGTGTAAAGATTTGTGCTGATATTGATAACTTCTTTGCAGATGGTGATGCATCTATTGAACGTCTTGCAAGATTCTATTACTATACTCAAAATATTGAATTTGAAATGATGGTTAATAAACCAGCCATTTATAACATCTTCCCTGCAATGTTTAAACGTGGACTTGCCATTTTAGAGGATGGTGTTACTATACGTTTTATGGAAGCAATTAATGAATTATACGGTAAATCTAAGGACTTAGTTGGACAAGCTCGAGGTAAAGCATTAATTACACGAGTTGATTATGACCTTGTAAAGCTTGAAGAAAAAAGAAAAAGAAAACTTCAAACTCAAAAAAATGATGAACCTAAAGTAAGTACTGACGTTCAAGAAAACAAAGTTGATATCAAAGTATCAAAGCCTCAAACGCCAATAAAAAAGACTGTATCAAATCAAGCAACTAAAAAAGCTACAAAAACCGTTACCTCTGTTTCTAAAGCATCATCTAAAAATTCAGACGAAAAAAAGGATCTACCAAAAGCCACTACCAAGAAAACCACGACTAAAAAAGCTACAGCTAAGTCAACTTCTACAAAAAATATAGAAGAAAAATAATCACGAATAAAAGGAATTTGAAATTCCTTTTTATTTTAGTTTAAATAATCTTTTTTTCATAAAATGATTATTTGTTAATCAATACTCTAAAACGTTCTTATAAGGCTATAGAATCGATAATATGCAGTTATAGTATATATTACTACTTCTTTTATGTTATATTTATTTAAAAAATGATTTTATCAATTCAACTATAAATATAAATCAAGCATTTATTTTTCTTAAAAATTGTTCTATAATATGTAAAAAAGGAGATGTTTTAAATGTTTTGTAAATACTGTGGTCACGAACTATTAAGTGACGATAAATTTTGTCCATTTTGTGGAAAAAAGGTAGATGAGGAGCAAGAAAATACTAAAAAGTCTGTTGTAAATAACAATGAGGGCTTTAAAAACTTTGAAGATACTAATCAACATGTACCATACTACGTTAATCAGCCTAATGTTCAAACCGATGTTGATGATAGTGAAAGCTTTGGTTGGGCAGTACTAGGCTTTTTCTTTCCACTTTGTGGATTTATATTATATCTAGTTTGGATAAATACTAAGCCTAAATGTGCTAAAAATGCTGGTATAGGAGCACTTGTTAATATATGTCTTGATGTACTATTTATGCTTTTAATGATTTTTTTTATAAGCATTTGTGCATAAATTTAAGGGGACACTATACATCCCCTTTTTTTATTCCTATTTTATCATGTAAGTTAAATAATATGGTAATGTTAGCACATTATCTTGAAGACTTATATTAGAATCACAAAGCTTTAAAGCTTTATTAAGTAATTAGCACTAGGATATTTAATATTATCATTTAAAACGGTTCTTGAACTTTTTGTATTGCCATTTCTAGCTTTAACCTCAATTAAGGTTACCTCTTCTTTATATCGGACAATAAAATCTATTTCTAATCCCGAATCTTTTGCAAAATAATATAATGGTATTTTATTTTTAATTAAAGCATCTGCTACAATATTTTCATAAATAACGCCTTTATATATCCCCATATTTCCAAACATAATATCCCTAAGTGCATTATCATCTAACATCGAAACAAATAAACCTGTATCAGTTAAATACAATTTAAAAATATTATCAATCTTATTTCCCTCTAAAGGTAATTCTAATCTTGTTAAATTATAACAATATTCAATTAAGCCATATTCTTTTAACCACCAAATTGCAGGATCATATTTTTTACTAGTTCCTTTTGTTTCAAGCATTGAATAAACAAATTTTTTATTTTCTTTAGAAAGTTGGTTTGGAATAGAACTATATACTTTGTTAATTTTCATAAGTAAGGTCCTGTCAATAACCTCTTCTTCATCCTCATTTAAATGCTTAGCAAAATCATCTTTATAGCCTTCTAATATATCTCTTTGTTCACTACGAACCATTTTATAGTCATTCGTTTTTAAAAACACATCAACAACAGCAGGCATTCCTCCAACACATATATATTCTTTAAAATATTTTAGCATTGCTATATGAACCGCATCATTAATTCTATTTTTAGTCTTAAAACAATCATAAAGATAGTTTAAAGTTTCCTCATTAATCCCTTTAGCCCATAAAAATTCTTCAAAATCCATAGCGGTCATATAAACAATATGTTCAAAGCCGACTGACACTCCACCATGATAATTTTTATTATAGCCTTTTATTCCTAATAATGATCCAGTGGCGATAATATCATATCTACCGTCTTCCATAAAAGGCTTTATTGAAGCTCTAGCCCCAGAGCACTCTTGAATTTCATCAAAGATAATAACAGTTTCATTAGGAATAAATTTAAACCGAGAATTTAAAATTGAAAGATTACTAACTATTTGAGAAACATTTAAATCAGATTCAAAAGTTTTTTTCATATTTAAATCAACTTTAAAATTAATATAGACAACATTATTATAATTTTCATTTGCGAACTTTTTTACAATAAAAGTTTTCCCTGTTTGACGCAATCATTTCAAAATAAATGCTTTCTTTTTTATCATCAAAGACTTCTTCCACTCAATTAATTCAGTTTCAATTTTTCTTTTAAACATGAATATCACCTCAGCTATACTAACCATAGTATAGACTTTTTTTAAGGGACTTTTCAATTAAATATTAGTTTTTTTGATGGAATTTTTTTAAAAAAATCGTTTTTTCAACCAAGTTTCAAACTTAAAAATCGACTTTTCCAAGGGAGTTTTATATTTAAATTGAGTAAAATGAATATTTTTTCACTCATCCTACATACGTATAATTTTTGTGTTAAGCACTACATTTATATTTAACACAAATTATTAACTTGTAGCTTTCTTCTTATCTATTCTATTTTATAAATTAGAGTACACTTTTATAAAATCACACAAATTTAGTTATGGAAATGGTGAGATTATTCTATTATATAAACATAATAAAATAGATAGGTAAAATTAATAAATTATTTTTCATTTCACAAATGTTTTTATTACAAAAAAAATATCCAACAGGTAATTTATAATTACCATCTGATGATACAAGCTTTGGTATTGCTCTATAATTATTTTGATCATTACCAAACTTTATTTCAATTGGTAAAATATTTAAGTTTTCATAATTATTAATCAAAAAGTCAACTTCTCCAACCTTTTTACTATCAAAATAAAATAAATCATGACCATGAGCAACTAATTCCATTGCACATACAGTTTCATATACTGATCCAAGGTTAATACCTTTATCATTATTTAATATAGCATTTATATTATTTTTATATAGCAAATTAGTTAATAATCCAACATTATTATAGTTTTCACTTGCAAACTTTTTTTGCTATAAAACTTTTATCTATTTGTCTTGCACCGTAATTATAACATTTTGATTCAAGGGATTTTCGTAATATTCATTTAGAATTTTTTCTATCTTTCTATTAAACATAAAATCAACTCATTTCTATTTTTCTAATATAATTTCAACACCAAAACATAACTTTTCCAATATTTTTTAGCGCTAAAAATATTATTTTTCCAATATTTAAATAAATATTATTCTTCTAACTATAATTTTATCAATAACACAATGTTACAAATCATAGTTAATTTTTCATTTATATTTTATTTACTAATAAATATTATTTTTAATCAAAATAAAAACCGCCATATGATATTAATTATCCTAGCGGCTTATTTTTTATTTATCAAATATAACACTAAATTTAATTGAATGATCATCATCACTTGTAGCTTTTATTCTGCCACCATGAAGTTCAGTAATTGTTTTAGCAATCGAAAGTCCAAGTCCATAGCCTTGCTTATGCTTAGACATATCATCCTTACGATAATAACGTTCAAAAAGATAATTATGATCACCCGGTTCAATTTTATCAACGTTGTTTTGAACATCAAGGCAAATATACTTACTATGAGCATATAAATTAAGCTTTATAATTGAATCATCGCTTGCATACTTTATCGCATTATCAAGTAAAGTAGAAATAAGTTCACCTATCATAGAAACCTCACCTGTAATCATTAGATTAGGTTCAATTTCTGTTTTAATTTGTTTTCCATTTGAAGATGCTAAAACATTAAAGGATTCACTTACTTCCTGGGCTACATCACTTATTGACATAGATACTTTTGTTAATTTATAATTATCCTCATCAAGTTTAGAAATAAACATTATTTTTTTAAGAAGATCATCCATTCTTATTGTTTCTTTATCAATCATTCTTGTCCATTCAGATGGACCATTTTCCATTTCAATAACCTCATTAGTAGCCTTAATAATGGCAATTGGCGTTTTAATTTCATGATTAATATTTGTTACAAATTCTTTCTTTGCTTGATAAGAGTCAAGAATTGGTTTTGTTACAATCTTAGAAAAAATTATCACAAGACTAGATATTAGAATTAAACCACCCAAGCTAACTAATATACTAATAAGCATAAATGTATTAAAGCTTTGGCGTTCCATTGATGATTCCATGAAAACATAAATTATTTTATTAGTTTGAACTATTTTTTTATAATAATACGAATTATAAAAACCTTTATCCTTCCTAACTGTTTGATAAGCTAGTAATGCGTCTTCTTCACTTACTGTAGCTACCTGTCTTAAATCAACTGAAGCATTGTCATTTTCAATAATTACCTTAAAATATCTTGCAGAAAAAGGTGCTTCACCATGATTTTGCGGACGACCATTATCTTCTAGCACCATGTCAATTTTATGGGATAGATTTCCTATCATACTTACATAATTAACGCTATTCATTACAATTACAACCGCCATAAAAACAACAAACAAAATAGTGACTGTAATTAAAATAAATTTCCTTTGAAGTTTTTTAATCATGACTTTCCTCCAAAGTATAACCGGCATTTCTTACTGATTTAATTGTAATATTAGTTCCCAAACTCTTAAGTTTTTTTCTAAGATATGATATATATACCCATAATGTTGTAATATCACCATCATCATATCCGTATACATGCATAAGAAGCTTATCCTGAGAAATTATACTTTCAGGATGAATAATTAGCGCCTCCATTATTTGATATTCCTTCGCACACAATGTTTCTTCTTTTCCTTTACAAGAAAGCCTAAAGGTCAAGGGATTTAAAGATAGACCTTTATAGTTATAGCTAGTAGTTTCTTTATCTTGACCTCTTCTAATTAAGGCTCTTAAACGTGCTAAAAGCTCAGCACTAGCAAAAGGCTTAGTAAGATAATCATCAGCTCCATTATCAAGTCCCTCAAGCTTATCATCTAGCTGACTTTTAGCTGTAAGCATAATTACCGGTGTTTTAATATTCTGTCTTCTTATTTCTTTAAGAAGACTAAAGCCATCAAGCTTAGGCATCATTACATCAAGGATAATAGCATCATAACTACTAGAGGTAATAAAATCTAGGGCTTCTTCGCCATCATAGGCACAATCGACAGTATAATTATTCTTTTTGAGTAATACCGAAAGAACATGCGAAAGCATTTTTTCATCATCACATAATAATAAACGCACACTACCACCTCAAAATAATTTTACCACATTAATCCATTTGCGTATCTAATTTTTTTGTTAGAAGTAAATTCATATTGCCATTTCTAATTCTAATTTCATCAAGAAGACTCTTAAGACTATTATCTTTAGGAATAAATGAATAACTTAATACAAATGTTGTACCCATATCAGCTGATTTAACCTTGAATAGTTTATAACTTTTAGCATATTCTTTAAAGACATCATCAAAAACATTTTCAAAATTCATATCCTCAGGTACACTTATTTTAATAATATATTCATCATTTTTCTTTCTTTTAGAAAGATAAAAATTAATTCCTAAAACAACTAAAATAACAACACCAAAATAGATTAATCCTAAATAGAAATAACCAAGACCCATTAAAAAAGCATAGGCTACCATAAAGAAAATATAGGTTAATTCTAGACTCTCCATATTTTTAGAACGATAACGAATAACCAAAATACCAGCAAGAAGGGCAGTTAATGCTCTTTCATATTGACTTCCATCACTAGTTGTATTATTAAGAATTAGTGTTCCTCCTGAGATTAATACAACTAATACTAAAGGAAGAATCACAAGGGTTGAAGCGTAATTTTCACTACATCCGTCTTTCTTCTTAAAATACCAATATATTCTTGAAAAAACTAAAGCCGTTATTAAAACTGTTCCTATAATTAAAAATAAAATTGGCCAATTATTTGTATCTAAAATACTTTTAAGCATATTTACCTCCTGTTAAATACAATTTATATTCCTCACCATATTTTGAAAAGCTAGAGCTTCTGATTTTAAGATTATCTAAAATCCTTGCAAGCCACAAAGGATAATTATTTTTCACCTTAATTTCTAAGATATATTCATCCTTTTTGATGACATCTATAGTACTTTCATCCGTTTTAAAACTTAAATTTGAACGTCTTGAATGAATATTATTATCCAAGGTTAAACGAAGGGTTGGATCTTCAAGATCAAAAAATCCTAATCTATCATAAGATAAATATACCTTAGGCATAAGCTCATATCTTTTCATTAAATATTTAATTTCTTTTATTGCCATTCTTGATTCATAATCAGTTATATGATCAAGATTATCACCCCTAAAAAAAGAATCTAATTCTTCCTTATTCACAACAACTCTTCTTTTACCAACAACACCACAAGCTTTTTTCTTAAGCTCAATAAAGTAAGAATCAGCCTCATAATATTTTCTTACTCTAAGCTTTTCTTTATAAATAGGCTTATTTATTGAATTAGAGATTAAAGTATTATTAATCGTATCATAGTAAATATTTTGAATTTTATATGTTTTATTATTTTCACAATAGGGGTCTAGCTTCATATGACCCCTAATGCCTTTAAGTAATTCTTCATATTGACTTTGATTAATTAAATACTTCTTCTCAATTCTTTTAAAAGATAATATTTTCATTATGCTACTCCATAAATATTACCACTAAAACTAGAAGTACTATTAATACTTACTGAGCTCGATTTACCATAGCCAGCATAAATAATATAATTAATATTATTTTTAGATACATAAAGTTCTAGTGTTAGTTTAGAATCAACCGTTAATGTAAGATACCTTCCGTATGTATTAGATTGTCTCATAACACTACCTGAAACGCCAGAAGCAAGCGTTGGCTTTTGATCCATTCCCGAACATCCAGCAAGAAGTAAATTTCCACCTGTCATTTTAAATGTATTATCAAAATCTAGGACACCATTACCGCCATCAGCTGGTCCAATAGCAATAACATTACCACCTGTCATTACAATATAGCCATTACTATCAAGACCATCACCTGATGCATTAACATAAACTGTTCCTGACTTAAAATATATATAAGCATCTTCAATTTTATTAGTAGCGTTAATACCATCATCAGATGCATTAGCCTCAACAACCCCACCATCAAAAGTTATAATATTACCCTCTATTGCCTCATAGGATTCTTTAATTACAATATAACCACCAGTTATATCAAGCTTATAATCTGCATGAATACCATCATCATCACTGACAATCTCTAAATCACCACCAGATATGCTAATATTACCAAGACCAGTACTTCCATTTTCAAGAGTTACATCAGCATTAGCATGAATGCCATCATCATGCGAGGAAATAACAATATCTCCACTGTCAATTGTAATAGTATTATCAGCCTTAATTCCTTTTGAAGAATAATCTGACTTATTACTATTACCATCATTCATTCCCCCATGACCTCCTATACCAGGACGAGTAGTAGTTTGATAAGTTTCATAGCTTGTAAGTAAATTACCATTTCTTAAAGATATGTAGATACAATCATACCTTGTATTCAAATTCATATTATCAGTTTGATATGTAGTACCTGATACGGTAGCTGTTATTTTATAACTTGTAATATCTGAAGGAAGTGCGAAGCTTAAATAGCTTCTACCAAAGCCAGAAGAAATACTTGTACCTTTAATCGTTTTTGTGCTTCCATCGCTTAAGGTAGCCGTTATTGTAGCATTTGTAATATTATTATCAAGTCTAAGATAAAAGTTTAATGTTTGGGGATTTGAAATCTCACTTGAATATTCAGAATAAGAATCAGTATTAATTGTTAGATTAGGTGAATTAGTAATAACAACATCATAGCTTGCATCTATACCATCAAAGGCAGCGTATAGTTTAACCGTACCGCCATTAATTGTAACCGTACCTCTTTGATTTCCTTTTGAAGAAATATCACTATTTGTTGTTTTAATCGCATCTCCTGAAGAAGAAATAGCCAATACATTAGCTTCTTCAATTGTAACAGAATCATTGCCTTTAATAGCGTTATTAGGTGCTGTTACATTTAAAGTAAGATTTTTAATCTTTAAATCATCCTTAGTATGAATACCATTATTTAGACTTGAAGTAATATTTAAAGTTCCTTTCCCCTTAAGGTCTAAATCACAATCAGCATAAATAGCACTATTAAATGAACCTTCTGTAGTTCTTAAATCACTAACTGTATTTTCTGTAGCCTTTTTAGCTGTAATTTTTAAATCACCTAAATTATAGCCAACAATAGGAGCGTAGGTATCTGATTGTATACTAACCCCATTAAGGATTAGTTCAACCTCTGCATCTTCTCCTGATATAACAACTCTACCATTGTAATCACCAGATAAAGTATAAGTACCACTAGCTAGAATATATAACGCATCAGAATCAATTGCGACATAACCATTATTATTAATTACGGTTTTATTTGCTAAATCAATTAAAATATCCTCTTCACTATTATATTCACTATTTTCTGTTAAAGTAGGAAGCTCAAAATCAACAGTCGTTGTCTCATTATCAGTATCTGCACTTGTATCAGTAGTTGAACTAGATGATCCTGATGTTATACTATCAGTTATATTTGATGTATCATTCGAAGTAGAAGTACTTTTTCCACATGAAGCTAATGCCAAAACACCTAGTGTCATTAAAATAACATTCATTTTTTTCATCTTAAAACCTTCTTTCTGCCTATATTATAGAAAAGAAAGCTTAAATGAACCTTAAATTTTTTAAGCAAATTAAAAAGGACAAACTTTTATGCTCATCCTTAAACTATATTATATATTTAAAATTTAAAAAGTTCGCCAGCAGTAATAACGTTATTAAATACATTTGAATATTCATTTGAATCTAATCCATACGTTGTAATTAATGTATTTTGAACAACCTTCTTTTTACTTATCTTTCAATTAACAAGTTAGTCCTTTCCATTATCTTTAAATAATAATCCTTATTAACTTTATATTTTTTTCCTAAATACCAAAAAAGGTTGGCCTTATTTGAATTACAAAATCTACTTAATTCATCATTTTTCAATCATTTAAATTATGTCATTTTTATTTTCAGCGGTTAATTACGCTTTTTGTTTAATTTTCGCTTGTTATCCTCTTATTTTTTCGAGATATCCAGCGGATTATAATATATTTATATAAAATTCCGCCGATTAGATAATCAAAGGACAACATTATTTGTTATCCTTTGATATTATTAATATTAAATTTTAATCATTATTTGGAACATCAATATTTGAAGGCACAACATCATAGCCATAAAATTCACGATTAAAATAGGCCCTACCTTTTGTAATTGATTTTAAATCATTTACATATTCTATAATTTCAGCTTCTGGGACTAAAGCCTCAAGTTTTTGTTGCCCAATGGAATTTATATCCATTCCTACAATCTTAGCCCTTCTTGTATTTAGATCTGATAAAATATCACCAACAAGCTCAGATGATGATGTTACAACTATTTTCATAATTGGTTCAAGTAATACTGGCTTAGCCTTCATATAAGCATCTTTAAAGGCTAATATAGCAGCGTTTTTAAAGGCTACCTCATTAGAATCAACGGGATGATATTTACCATCAGTTAAAATCGCGTGAACTCCAATAACAGGATAACCTTTTAGTAATCCTTTTTGGCAAGCCTCATTAAAGCCTTTTTCTACAGCTGGGAAATAGTTTTTAGGTACTGCCCCACCAAATACCTCTTCTGAAAATGAATTTGACTGATCGGGTTCAAAACGCATTTCAACAACCCCAAAGAAGCCACTTCCACCTGACTGCTTAATATAGCGTCCACTTCCCGTTGCAGAAGTCTTTATTGTTTCCCGGTAGCTAATCTTATAATCTGTAAGATCCAAATTAAGCTTATAGGTTGTTTTCATTTTTTGTATAATATAATTTAAATGACCAGTTCCTAAAGAACCAATTAATTGTTCATGAGTATCAGAATTCCTCACAAATTTAACGGTTGGATCTTCAAGTATTACTTTGGAAATAACAGTTGAAAGCTTATCCTCATCGTTTTTAGTACGAGGCTTTATAGCTTTATAATAAACTGCTGAAGGATATTCAATTAAAGGATATGAAATATGTGATTTTAAACTTGACAAGGTAACACCATTAGAAAGTGAAACCTTTGTTATAGCACCAATATCACCTGCGTGAACTTCAGATACTGGTTTTAAAGTAGCACCGCATATTATATTTAAGTTGTTTACTTCAATATTCGCTTTATTTAAATTATCATAAACCGTGTCCCCAATATGTAAAGTTCCTGAATTAACCTTAAAAATATTAGTTATACCTGCATAAGGATCAACATTTGTTTTAAATACAAACGCACTAAATTCCTCACTATCTAGCGTTTTTCTTAAAACTTCCTTGCCATCATCATCGATACCCTTTAAAGGCTTTAAATCAGAAGGATTTGGAAGATAATCTATAAGCATTGATAAAAGCGTATGAATTCCTATTTTCTTTAAGGCTGAACCAACAAGGACAGGAATTAAACGACCATTTAAAACACCATCACGAAGTCCTAATCTAATCTCTTCTTTAGTTAAATTCTCACCGGCAAAAAACTTTTCCATTAACTCTTCACTTGATTCAGCTACAGCCTCAACCATTTGATTATGGAGTTCAAAAACAACCTTACGCTTATCAGGATAAATTTCTGCATCATCACATGTTTTTCCATTATACTTACGAGCCTTTAGTTCAACTACATTAATAAATCCGTCAAAATTATTATCATGACCCATTGGATAACAAAAAGGAATAGCAGATGAACCAAAATGAAGCTTAATATCTTCTAATAAACTTTCAAATTTAATTCCATCCTTATCCATTTTATTAACATAAATAATAGTAGGAATATTTCTCTTTTTAAGCATATTATAATGCTTAATCGTTTCTTCTTCTACTCCATTTTGAGCATTAATAACTAAAATAGCTCCTTTAACAACGGATATCGTACCAATTGCCTCTTGAATAAAATCATCATTTCCTGGTAAATCAATTAGATTAATCTTATAATCTCTAAAGTTAAGAGGAATTATACTAGATTTAATACTTGATCCTCTTTGACGTTCTTCATCTAAATAATCACTTATCGTATTTTTCTTTTCAATACTTCCCATTTCTTTACCCATACATTCAGATGCTAAAGCTTCTACAAGGGTAGTTTTTCCACTTGACATATGACCAAGTAAGGCAACATTACGAATTTTATTTTCCATATTATCAACTCCAATTCTTTTGTAAGCGCTTTCTTTAATATCATTATATCATATTCAAACGTAAAAAAAAAGACACTATTATCTAGTGTCTCAGACTGTTGACAAATTAATATTGTTGATAGTCTTTTATTTTTTTAATTTATAG